>Ga0208826_1000932_pt1 | contig 27280 bp, 32 predicted proteins | sample AD_UKC115_MetaG_FD_184451 | JGI IMG/M metagenome (GOLD analysis project Ga0208826, IMG submission 184451) | Active sludge microbial communities of municipal wastewater-treating anaerobic digesters from Hong Kong - AD_UKC115_MetaG (SPAdes)... | ecosystem: Engineered > Bioreactor > Anaerobic >...
TTCCACTTTCTTCGAATTCTTTAATTAACTTTTCCCATTCTTTATATAACATAAGACACCTCCTGTTTTGGGAGTATTATCTCATGTTTGTAAATTTATTAACAGACGGGTCTTATTTTACGTTTACGTTAAGTCTATGAGTCCAAGTTCGTCAAAGTATTTGTCGTCTAGCAGCATATGTATAATATGGACTTTTGAATTCTTCCATTTAGTTACATACATCTTTTGTCCATTTCTTTTAATACCCTTACGTCGCATCTCTTTCCCAACGTACGTAGTTCAGCTAATTTTAGGAAAATGACAAATACTCAGCTTTCAAATCACCGCATGAAATCATTAAATCAATGTCTTCGAAGCGATTTTTATCAAAATAGTCCCAAATATATGAATTTCCCTCATCAGATACAACTAAAATATTCATATTACTCCTAAAAAAATTCTATTATCTTCATCGAGCAGCCCTAGAAAATTGTGTCAAGGATGGCACGTCTCCTTGCCCTCTATTTCAAACTGCGGTCAGTATTTGCGACATCCTCGAAAGGTTTAGTGCTTGCACTCCTTGACAGGATGTTGTAGAGGCCAATGAATAAGCTTGTCATGTGAATGTTTTTGCCGTAACCTGTTAAGGCAGATGCATTGATATGTGAAATCCCCTGGTCCACGAAGCCAGAAGATGCCACGGACGGCCGAACCCCTATTTAGTTATTAAAAATAACTATTTCTTCTCCTTTATAGCTCTGCCCTTGATAAGCAACTCGCTCTTTATAGTAAACCATCATTTGATTTGTCTTCTCCAATTGACCAACTGATATATTAATTGATCCATATACTTTATCAGGATCAATACTATTTAAATCCTTAATTTCTTCAAATTCTAATTTCCATGTACTTCCACTCCATGGGCCTGTTATTTCCTGATCATCAGAAGCTTCAATATCATTACTATACTTAAAAACACCACTTTCACTTATTAAACAATTGTTTAGAGCATCAATCTTTATACCACTTAAATATTCTAAATCCTGATTTGCCTTCAGTGTAAGTACTCCATCATCCTCTTTAACTATTGAAACAATTGTTTTTCCTTTTTCTATCAAACTCATTTTTTCTGTTGAAGATATCAACTCATCATATTCTTCTTTAGTAATACCAAAGTTTTCATTCCACGGAAGCTTTCCGTTACTTGAATGCTTGTTTATATATTCATTATACCACTCTTTATTCTTCTCAACGCTTTTTTGAAACCTTATACTAATATCAGTTAATTTAGCTGATTCGTTATCAGGTAATGCTATTTCCATAATTGAAACCTCATGATCACCAACAGCAAATACTTTATCTAGGATATTTTGTTCACTTACAGTGCTATTATTCTTAACTACGCTTACTGGCTTATAACAACTACACAATAGAAGAAAACTCAGAATCAATATGACTAATAGTACATTTTTTCTATCTTTCACTTATATTCCTCCTTTAGATTATAATACCTAAGTCACAGCTATGATACGCCCCATGGATGGAGCGCCCATTTGCGTCGTCAATGAATCGGACTTACAGAGCAATTCTCCGTAGGCGTCGAACCGCACCCGATGAATCGATGAGAGCAGGATGACCTCATGCTCCTACTCCAGAGAAGATTCTACATGCTTTGCCATTTATGTAAATGGACTTGTTATCTGATGTATCCTTTGTTCTCCAAAGACTAGCTATTCAATCCCACCATGCGTATAGCTTATCTTCAGTTAGCAATTCATCAGCATTTTGACAAAACTTTATAAAATCTTCTTTAAGTTGTAAAGTAACTTTTTCTTGAGGAACGTATATTCCTTCAATTGAAACTCTATAATCTTTCCTTTTCGGGCTAACTGCATATCCAAATGCAATAACTTGAGGATACTTACACATAAACCCAAAAATTTCTTTAACACTTGGCGCTTCATTCTGGCAATCCTCAGGATCAATAAATCTTTGAATCAAAAGATTTTCAAACGTTTTTAACACGAAGGATCGTACCACTCGTAGCCAGAGCCACCAAGACGGTAATGCCTAAAACTACTTTCAATTATTATAAGCAAATGTATATTCAATATATGCTGATATCTAAAATATTAGCTTGCTGGTCACAAACTATATCATATCTTTTGTTTTTACCTCTAATTACTACATCATATTTCCCATCATTTCTTTTTTCAAAGTTATCTACTCTGTAATTCTTTATATTCGGATCATTAATTGTATAGGCAAAATTCAATAACAGTTTCTTTATATTGAATTCACCATATTTTACATAATTTTTAAATTCTTCTTTCTGTTCTAAGTTTTGTTTTAACTTATCCCAAATTGGAATAGCAGCTAAGCCTATTAAGGAAATTATAATTCCTACAACTTCTGCTCCGGTTCCACGTTCAAAAATATTTGATTCCTTTTTGATTATTTTATATGAAACGTTCAATTCTCCAAGTGCTTCACTCAAAACCTTTTCAATATCTTCGTAGATTCCATCATAAATGTGTCCTGAAATACTTATTAATCCACTACTATCTTCAACTTCTTCCTCTAAATCAAGGGAGTTTGCAGTTTGGAAATTACTATTGAAATACGCTATAATAACATCGAGCTTATAACTTTCAATCAATAAGTAAATATCCATATAGCAAATTTGTTTATGTTTTGATGTATATATCCTAAACCCATCTCCCTGAAGTTGTAATATTAGATTTAGAACGTCATGTTCTATGCTGTCAGATAATGAATCAGGTAGTATGTATGTATTTTCATATAAATGTTCTTGTGATGTATGAAACTTATCTTTAGAAAAGTCAGTTTTTTCTTCATAAATATTTAATACTAATAAGCTCATAAAGTGACCTCCCAGTTTAAACATAATATCAAGTATTTATCTAACTTTTTATAATTTCTTTCCACTTATCGGCATCGTAAATTATTTTGAATCTATCTTTTAGATTAAATAGGCACATAGTTTTTTAATTTCATATTAAACTCAAAAACATCCTTGATCATCTTTATGGCAACAATAATCAACATTCTCTTGATTGTCTAGGAATATATCTCAGTGAATACTTACTTTCCAGCATTTATTCTTGACCTCACCCCTGAAAATACTTCATCATGCGTATATCTTGCGACAGTTAATTCCGCTTCCCTATCAGCTTCATCTAGTTTAAGTTCTATATCATCAATTAATTCCGCATATTTCTCAAGACTTAATACTACCATTGACCCATAGCCATTCTTTGTTTAATATACTGGTTGACCTTCCTTTACAACGATCTCTTCAATTTAATGTGCTTTAACTATGGCATTCAATGAAAACATCATAAGCCACATTGTTTCGCTTTGTATAAATGATGCTAATTAACTTAACTTCACATTATGTAATTATCTGATTATTTGTTTTGAATTTTTTTCTTGTTTGATGTTCTTCATCAAGCACAGCTTCTCTTGCTGGAATTCCTGTAAGTGTCCCTAATTCATTCTGTGCTCCAATTACACTTTCTAACCATAGTTGTTTATGATTATTAAAATCTCGGCAGTCTTTTGGTATATAAATTGGTTTTGCAAATACTAAACGATTTTCAGCTCCTTCAACGGCTTGCTCAATAAAAGCCGGTAAAACGGGAATACCCAGTAATCTAGCTAACCAGAATGCTCCTGGTTCAATATCTTCGGCACTATCTTTATTTATATCATAAATTGTTCCTTGAGAGAATATCAAAAAATGCTTTGGTTTTTCACCTTTTGCAAACCACTTTCTTGCTGCTTTCATCGCTGCCATTGATCCAAAAGAACTTTTACGGTCAACTGCAAAAACTTTTTCCAACTCTAATATTGGCATTAATTCTTTAGGTATGGAAACACCATTAAAGCAATTTTCTTTAGCGAAAACAAATAACTCTGGATAAGTATCAATAACTTGATGCATAATCTCATAATAATAACTCATTATTAATGGAGCATCAGAATCAGTTAAATGATTAGTTGCTATTATATAAGAAGTAGTAGTAAAATCCTCTGGCAAATTATAAGCTTTAAAATTATATACTTTTAAAAACATTTTCTTTACTTCTATTAATCTATTTCTTAATTTTTCCGGATTATCTATAATACTTAATATTTCTTTTATATTACTCTCATTAAGCAATGAACTGGCATTAAACAAATGCATAATATTCCCCCTAAAGCAATTGAAATTTCATTTACCACTATCTCTATTATACGCATATTCTCTGTTCATGTAAAATTCAAAATTCAGTTTGACATTAAAAAGAAAGAGCATGCTTAATTCGATAAATCAAGCATGCTCTTTACCAATCCTTCAATTTTTATTTAATTAGCATAAATATTACTTATATGTACCCTGCAATGTAACAATGCTTCTGGGTGGAATTGTTGTTTTTGATCCGGAACTTTTGATTTTCCCAGTGCTCACAGCATCTTCGGTGTCTGTAGTCATAACCATATTCATTTCTGTTTTGACATTTCCATTCAACTTAACATTCATAGGCACATATGCTTTATTAATAAGAACCATTGTAAATGTTTTGTCCTTAGGATGCTTGAAGGCTATCGCCAGCAATTCGTCATTAGAACTGGAGGAGTAAACCCTTTTTGCACCGGGCAGTACATATTGGGAAAATTGTCTTACCCCGTAATACAATGGTCCTTTTTCCTCATGATTCATCAAATAATACCCTGGCATACTCCCATCGCAGGATACGGTCCATGTAAGCCATGCACTTGCATTTCCGTAATAAAGGCTGTTAAATATGGACTCTGCAATAACTACTTTGTATTGGAAATGATCATACCAGGAACATACCTCAGTCTGCCATATTTCCTTACTAGACTTTTTGTATTTTTCATACACCTGTTTCATTTGCAAGGCTTCAAATTTGGTATCTGAAGGGACAACCGCATACTCAATGGTATAAGCATGAACAACAATGATATCAATCCATTTCAATGCTTCTTTATCTTCCATTAGTGCTTTACCGTATGACTTGTTCCAGGTCCATGTTTCACAGGTCATTTCCTCAGGGCCCATAAGTTTGACATTTGGATAGGCTGCCTTTACAATCGGACCTACCACTTTTATCATATTCACATATTCCTGAGGAGTATAATAACACGAATTATAATCTACCACTGCTGATGGCTCATTTTGAGGGCTTATGGCATACACATCCACCCCTGCTTCCTTATACGCATCAAGACACTCAACAAGCCACCTCCCGAAATCATCATAGTATTCAGGTAGGAGCGTTCCCCCATTTTTTGTACTGTTATTGCTTTTCATGTTCGCCGGAGGAGACCATATTGAAATAATCTGCTTCAGAGGTTTCCCGCTCAAACTTGCAAGATTGTGGTATTTTTGAATAAAGGGCTTTTGAACCTCCCAATTTGAGTCCTGTACTTCTCCTTCTATTTTCGGAGGATACCATTCATTTCTTGTAATGGAAAAGCCAAGGTCGTTCAGTACCGTATCCCCCCATGAGTCTGTCCACCACTCGGATGGGTCAGCCCAATTCACATCGCGGAAGCCAAACCCTCCAATGCCTTGAATAGTTTGATATTCCTTATTGACATTAAAATCAACATTTGCCGAAAAAGAACATGGATAATCGTCACGATCAATGTTGCCAAAAGCTACAGAACTTCCGATTAAAATAATCAAAGCCATTATAACTGTCATTCCCTTAATCTTTTTTTTCATAACAATTCCCCCTTAAATTTTCAACTCTCTCCCGGCCAGGATAACTTTGGGCTACACTTCCTTTTATGTTAAAAATATACCATTCTTCATATGAGTTTTATAGTGGAAAATTCATAGGTTTACTGTAAAATACACAGATTCTGACAGCCAAAATTCACATTATAACAAGCAATCTTATGGCAATAATAAGTCCTGAAGTGGTTTACATGCAATCAAATAAAACTATACTACAATGTTAAATAATTATATTTATCTATTTACTAAATATCATATTAGCTAAACCAACCTGTGGCATATGTTCTGGAAATATATTAATACAAAAATCATTTCATAAGCCGTTACAGGAAACTTGACGATTACATGCAGCCTAAACGGCAATAAAAATAATAGCTTCCTTAATAACAATATATAGATATTGTGAATTACTCAAACTTCATATTATTCTCGTACAACTCAAGGTATTGGCATCAGATTAATCTTTCCAATATTACTTCTGAGCTACTATTATTGTAGTATTTTCCACTCTCCAAATCATCTCACTTTTAATAAACCCCGCCTTTGACATCATCATAATTTGATTGTCAATTGTACACGGAGTATCATAATGATAAAACTCTTCGTCTTTAATGCCTTGTTCTTTTCGTATCCTTAGACTCTCATTATAGTAAAAATCTTCATCCGCTTGATTTATAACCATATAATCACATTCAATATATTGTCCCCCATCTTTTAATGCAGAGTAAATTTTTGAATACAGCTTAATTTTATCATTATGTGAAAAATGATGCATTGTTTGAAAAGAAATAGCAGCATCATATTTTCCAATTCCAAAATCATAATCAAAATAACTTGCATTTATCAACGTCAAGTTTTTGTCAGGATGTTTTTGTTTCAGTTTATCAAGCATTGCTTTTGTTAAATCTATACCTGTAACATGAATTAAAGGCTTTGCTTTAAATATCTCATCAAGCTCTAATCCGGTACCACAACCTAAATCTAATATATTATTTACATCATGCGGTAACAATTCTGCCATCTTTATATATCCCTCTTTACATCCTCTTACATTATTAAGCATATGTTCATCATATCCATCAACTCGAACACTAAAAAAATCACTCATTTGTTCTATTGGCATTATACTATCTCCTTTAATCAACTTAATGAATGTTTTGGCTGGAACCTGTCAACGCAAATGCTTTGTTAGGTCTAGTTGGCTGCCCCGCGAAGCCGGCGGCACCTATAACAAGTCTGTTATTGTATCAATCACAGTAATGTTTAACTGTTTTAATCTTGAAGTACTTTGATGCCCCTCCGAAACTAATATACAATCACATCCCAATTCCTGAGCAACTTCATAATCATGGACAGTATCCCCAATTAACACTACTTCTTCTGCTTTAAGTTCCATCTCATTTATAAAAGCTTTTCCTGCATCAACTTTACTTTCTGCATAGTTATTCCTTAAACCAATAATTCTATAAAAATGACTATCTATATTCATCTCTTTAACAACCCTTTTTAATTCTACCTCAGACATAGCAGATAAAATATACTGCTGTATGTTTGCATCTGAAATCTTTCTCAATATATTTTCTACACCATCATGAAGCTTACAAGTACAACTATGCTGATTATACTCATGCATAAACTCATCCGCAACGATTTCAAAAGTTTCATTCTCATAGGTAAAACCAAGGCGTTTATAATAATCTTTTATCGGAAATCCAAATATCTCTCTATAATAGTCATAATTAATTGTATTCATACCTCTGCGAAGAAGTATTTTATTTATGACATCAATAGAAAATGTAACATCATTAACTAATGTGCCATTCCAATCCCACATCACATGTTTATATTTCTGTAACCTATCCAATTTTGCCACCTCCAAAGTTTTGCCTTCAAAGCCTCTTCCTGCTAACTTTCCATCAACTGCCAATACCTATCTTGTCCATTCTTTTTAACACCAGATAGCCAGTATTCTTACTTCACGGTCTTCGCAGGTATGACCAGCATCAGATAATTCTCTCAACTTTATACTTAGGAATTCTATTAATACTCATCAATAAGTTTATTTCCAATCTTAAAAAGTAATTGTAAAGAACTAATTGTCAAAACTATAACCAAAAGCGCAATACTAATAAACTTATAAAAGTTTAAACCTTGATTAACATTTTCTAAAATTATAGAAACTCCAATTGGCATATTTAGTAATAATCCCGTTAAAGTTCCTGGTGAATATCTTTTAAGTAATATAGTTGCTAAAAGGTGAGGAAATATTGAATTCAGGCACATCATAAGTATGAAACTCAAATATATATATTTAATAACCTCTACTCTCATCCCAAACTTTAAAAACAAAAACGTTAATAAATAACCTAATATGGTTACTACTAACAATGCAAAATGAAATTCATTATTAGACACTTTGGGATGAAATTTCCCAGCATGCTTTGACCACCTCGGCAGCCATATTCCTTCCTCTATATTGTGCAGCGTAAATGATAATAAAAAAATCACTTCAATCATGTTTAAACCCTTCAATTATAAATTTTCTTAAGAGGTCTGTTGCTTACACTATGTTGATAAATAATAATTAACTAAAAGTTTTAAAATTTATATTTTGCTATTTTTATAACTGTTATTTATAATTCTAACATCTAACATCACTAAAGAGAAAACATTAAGCCTTCAAGCAGAGTTCTAAGATATTGGAGCAACCGTTATTATCAGTGCTTTTGAAAAGGAATAATGTTCAGTAGGGGAATTCTGGAACTACAGACCTTCTGTAAAACGCTTGATAACTGCCCTGAGAATATTTTAAACTATTACGACTTCAAAATAACCAACGGACCTACAGAAGGCCTTAACCATAAGCTTATTAAAATAATAGAACTATGAAAGAAGGTCAGAAAATCTCATATTATTATGGTTTTGAATTTGAAGCCAAAAATCTGTTACTTTATATCAATACCTATGTAGCGTAATAAAGCTATCCACCTATTTACGACTTCTGGCAATTTCGTGATATTACAAATTGCTTTGAAGTCACCTGTTTTAAGATCTCCAATATCAATATTGTATTCAGAACAAATTTCATTTATAACAGTTTGTAGAGTAATCCATTTATCACTTTTATGTTTTTCGAATATATCATAACCTATACTTTCTTTGATAGCTTTCCATACTCCTCTTTCAAGTCTGTATAACTCATAATAATCAAGCACTAGCATCCTGCCTTCTTCTGAATGTATTGTTAGTTCTGTAACCATGTTGTCATTGTCAGTGCAAATTATTCTAGACCCGCAATGATTACATCCAGCTTCGCCAACATGACCATATCTCGAGCCAGCATGCTTATAAAACCCATCTAATTGCTTATTGCATCGCAGACAATAAAGTGGTGTTATTTCAACATCTATTAGAATCCCATTACCCATGTATAGGTTAATATTAAATTCATCTTCATTTTTTCTTCCATTAACGTCTTTGTTTATACCATCTATTTCCCATATTGCCATTTAATACACCCCTTTTTGTAATCAAAATTAAACTATTATGAACATCCAAGAAATACTGTGAAATAATGCAATTACCCAATATCTATTTTATTCTATTAGTCTTCAGAAAAAATATTAATCCTATCAAAACAGTTCCACATATAAATAGAATTATCGAATAACTTGTTCCTGTGCTGCTAACATTATGCGTCTGGTCTGTGTTGTCAGCAATTATTTCTGTTGTCGACTCACTGGTCGATAATTCGGTATCATCTTTTGTATCTGTTTTTGTCAGTTTTTCCTTCTCTTTTTCTTCAAACTTGCCGTCATTTAAATATTCCTGCATTCTCTTTGACATGCTATCGGTATTTTTAATTGTTAATGTCTTTGTATCCAGACTTGTTACATCCCACACATAGAGCGGGTTGTTTTTATCAAAATATCCGCAAAGGTACGTTGTGCCAACTTTCGGGGAATTTGTAAATGCAAATTTCTTATATGTAAGCTCCCTATCTTTTGTAAATTCTCCCTTTATATTTTTTTGTTGAATTACAGTAATGCTGTCACCGTCAACGTTTTTCACCTTACCGAAATATACCTGTGTAGAATCGTCATAAAGCAAGTCTTCTGGTATGGAACCTGCATAACACACTGTTGAAATCGATAGAAAGATAAGCATACCCACTATAATGTACAAAAGCTTTTTCACCATCACACCCTCATTTCATTCTAAAATATAAGTTTTAACTTCCTCAAATTCCTTTTCATCGGTAAGAATATACAAATATGGTTTTACTCTCCGTGCCCCTTGCGCCAGAAGGATTGTTATGTACATAAGTTCTTTTCCCTGATATTTTATCTTCAAAGTCTTTAATTGGTTTACATAAACACTGTATCAATTTTGTGTTATCTCTTTTTCTTCCTACTGAGATAGATGACATAAGGTATCAATCCGAAAAGAAAAATGAACTCTTTTGCCATGTAGGATTTAGTTCCATCTAAATGAAACTGCCTCGGAATCTGCTCTGGTAGGAACGGGTATAGAACCGCACAGATAACAAGTGGAATAATGAGAATGCACAAACTTTTCAAACTTTTTTTCACAATTTACTCCTCCGCTTTTTTATTTGTGAATATTGAATCTTATCCTTAAGAATGTCTATCATCCCCATACTAAAGAGAGATTTCAGCTCGTCTAAGTATCTTTTCATCCAAGAGTCTATATCAAAATCCATTTTCTGCTCCTTTGTTTTGGTTTTCTATTTTAAATATATCACTTTTTATCGCAATTGTAAATTTTGACAATCCACCAATAAATAAAGTGGACCATTTTTCAATTAATATTATTGAAAAAGTAGTCCACTTTAAGATTACAAAATACATATAGCTAAGTGGAATTAAAACCACTTTGTTTTATTATTTGGGCATAGAGACTATCAAAGCGAGTGACAATTCCCTATTAGTTGAAAGAAGATATCATACCCAGCAAATATTGTTTTATCAAACCATAGTCTATTGAATTCACATTTCCATCTCCGTTAACATCTGCATTTAAAAGACCGTTACCTGTGAGTTTAGTATCACCAAGCAAATGGAGTCTTAATAAACCAAAGTCTATTGAATTCACTTTTCCATCCTCATTTATATCGCCTAAGCTTACTTTACCACCTGTACCATCTGAACCAAATGTAAACCAGTCAACGTTAACAGATCCTGAAAACACAAGATATAAGTCGTTTAATCCTGTAACTTTTGTGATGCTACATGTTTGTTCCTTATATTCATTCCAACCACCAGTTGAAGCCACCGGTAACGTACCTATTAAGGTACCTGTAGGGCTGTTTAACCTCAATTCAATATTGGAAGTACCGGAATTTGCAACCATTGCTTTAAACGAGATTGCCCCGTTTCCAAAATTAACTTTTTTATATGCCAGATAGTCACCACTGCCAATATATCCTATACCGCTTCCACCATTTGCAGTTCCTATTTTTTGCATTGTCGAAGAATTAATATCATTAAATTCCTCTACTTCCAATGTTGAAAAAGCACTTCTTTCAGTTACCGGTACAGATGTAGGTAATGGTGTAGGTGTAGTTGCAGGGGTAGTTATAGGAGTATTTGTAGTTGTATTTGTAGGTAGCGGCCCTGTCGAACCAATTGGATTATCACCATCACCCCATTCCGACTGCGGAATAATGGAAGCTACTGAATTGTAAGCTGCCTTAGGCTGGTTATTTCCATCAAACAAAAGAGGTGCATTTTGAGATCCAATCCATGTATTGGCGTCATTAGGTCCCCATACACAGACTGCTGTAACCTTTCCTTTGTTAGAGCTCTTGTTTACATCAACAGCTGCTTGGAAAATAGCTTTATATTTTTCAGCCTGCTGCTGAGCACTAAATTTGCCATTCTCTGTACTTATATCAAGCTCTGTAATTTCAACATTACAACCAATATTTATATATTTCTGCAGAGCTGTTGTATGTGCTTGAATGCCTGAGAATCCACTCATATCTGAATTAATATGTGATTGCATTCCCACACCGTCAAGTATCCCCTTGTTGAATAAAGATGTACACATTGAAGCAATACAGTCTCTCTTATGATCCCAATATTCATTGTAATCATTGTAGAAAAGCTTACAATTTGCCGGAGCATATTTTCTTGCAAATGTAAACGCTTTTTCAATAAACTTATTATCTCCGTAGACCTGAACCCATGGAGATTTTCCATTTCCATATCCAGGTTCTCTCGCACCACCATAATTTCTAGTCCTGTTAGAATCATCACTTACTGCCTCGTTTACAACGTCATAGGAATAAAGATTTAGGGATGGATACTGTCTTTTTATTTCAGCAAAGAGATTTTTTATGTAACTTTCCATACGCTGATCCATAACTGATTGGGATACCCAGCCACCACCATTTTGGAAATTATCCTTGAAAAACCATTCAGGTGTCTGGCTATGCCAAACTAATGTATGACCTCTAACGCCAATATTATTTTTTGCACAGAAGTTTAAAATACTTGCTGCACGATTTAGAGAAACTTTAATATCTGTATTGGTTGAACCTGATTGAACCAGTGTGGCATCAGGCTTCAATTCATTTTCAAAAGTAATACTGTTAAACTCTCTCAAAATCATAGCCGTTATTGATGAATTATTTACTGTTCCAGAGTTAAGTACCGAACCCACTCTGAAATAGTTTGCAAACCTATCTTTTAATCCAGAACCACCGGCTGCTGCGGATACTGTATTTGATTGAATTGTTCCGTTTTGAGTTATAGTTACATCATCAAAAATGAAATCTGAAGTACTATTAGTTGTAATTGATAAAGTAATATCCAAAGCAGTTTTTGGTGCCTCATATTTTGTTGAAAGCTCAACCCAATCTCCTCCGGCAACATCCGCAGTTGCAATCACTTCCGAATTTAGCTCTCCTGTTTCTGAATCCTGATAAGCTAAAGAAAGGTTAAAGGTTTCAATACCAGTTCCGTCATGTTTTACAAAAACGCTATAATCATATTCTGTGCCACCATCAAGATAAAGACCCTTTTGTGAATAGGCTCCATCATCTTTACTTAAGCGATTTGTTACCATCATACCTCTTGTTGCATCATTTCCTTGGTTTTCAACTGCTAATAAAACTGTCTCGTCTCCTATATTGCACCATCCATCATAGTTGATTTCAAAATCATCATAAACCGTGCAATCAGCATATATTTTGCCGTCATTAAATGGTAATGCAGAAAACAGTCCTGCTAATACTACAAAGGCTGTCACCTTTGCCAAAAATTTTTTGATTTTCATATACTACCTCCTTCTAAATATTTACAAATAACAAATAATCCCAACGCTTTGCCAAGCGTCCACTCTCGTCTTTATTCTTGTTATAGACGAATTAAAATGATTTGCTCAAATAGATTTTATCCCTCCCTCTTAATGTTATCCTTCTATCTTTATTATTCGAAGGGTATGCGTTTTTTAAGTGTGGAATTTGCGAAAAATGTTATAAATTCTGTGTATATGCGATAAACTTCATGCTCTTGCACTTTCGCACCTTCAAAAATACCCTTCGTTATGTAAAGGTCGAGCCCCGCAAAGCCAGATCTACATCAAATGGCGTCGCCATAAAAATGCCTTATTTTAAGCCGTTGAGCCTTATGACATCAAGCTCTTCCGCTGTAAATACATTATTTGTATATAGATTCATAAACTCTTCTGATACACCTTGATTAAAAACTAAAACATCATCTGTATTAACGGTAACTCTGACGCCATGATCATATAGCTTTCTTATAGGATGATTTTTCAATCCATCAACTCTATCAAGCATTACATTGAATAAAAACAGTCTCTCTCAAAAAAAGGAATTACCCATTCTTCAAGCGAGTTTATCGGACAATGCCTCGAAAGTCCAATTTGAAACCTAAACTCAATTTTCGGCGCAACGTCTTGATGTATCCTTTGAAAAGTCTCAATTAAACTATCAATGTTGTAATTATAATAATGACCATTCGCCCATACATCGTCACCAATCTCTAATACTGTAACACCTTTCTCCCCCCCCCAAGGATGGGGCGGCCTGCGCGCGATTTAATATCGCGTTACGCGTAACCGACGTCCTCGAACGTTCTTCTTTAGGGATGCCCCACATTAGTGTGCGATGCTCCCGTGAGAGGATGTAGCGGAGACCTTCTGCCTGAGTTTACTCCAGATAAATACTTCTTGTTCCTGCTCTCGCAGCTTTCACAGAGAGGGACCGTTGGACGATGTGCCCCTTAAAAAATGAAAACTCCAGAGGTATTCCCAAACAATCTTAAATTTTGCTAAGAATCATTTTACCACTATTCTTGTTTATTGCTCCTATCTCTTCCGAATATATAGAATACTCAGGATAACATTTTTTTAATAGTCGCCCATCTGCGACGGCTCTGAGCGGTCTTCAGAGGAATGTCCCGCGTTAGCATGTTACGCATCCGCGAAGAGCTGTGGGCACGCATTCTTCATGATAATCCATCGTAGCCCATCTCCTTGAATCTTCTCTCCGTGCCCCTTGCGCTAGATGGATTGTTATGTAAAGTCGCGCGCCCCGCCTAGCCAGAGCTGGCACGGATGGCAGCGACCCAATAATATAACTAATCATTATGTTGTAAAAATTACTCTATACTGCCACCATGAAAGTTACATTCATATATTTTTGTGTTCTCAAAATATATTACTTCACGCCCTTCAAACCATTCAAAATTCCCGTCTACAACACATTTATATATCATGTTACCTTTTTTATATTCTAGTGGTCCTCTATAAGGCATATCAATGGTTGTATTTAATAATGCTTCTTTAAGAAAATCACCGTCAAAACCTATTCCCAAAACCCTTCCACAGTAATTCATTGACCAAAATGGTTTATCTTCATCCCACATAGCTTCTTCGCCCGCGAATTTTTCACTTCCTAAGTAAGAATCTATATACTTGAGGTTATCTTCGACATATTGTAAGTCGTGTGAATTTGGGCGTGATGGTAACATCTCTGGACCTTTTCCAGCATATGTTGCTTGTTTAGCTCTTATTAAAAACTCAATTATCTTATTTTCTGCCATTTTTATAACTCATCTCCTCTAAAACACTTGAAAATATGAATTCTATTCTACAAAGAATTACTCTAGCAAGCCGCATAGCCATAGGTAAACCTTTGAAGTGATCTCCAGCTTTTCCCCGGCTCCAAACCGGACAGGAACCTTTCGATTCATCCGGCTTTCCAACAAACCAACCTACTTGCCTTCCTCGGCTTTCGACTTCCTTCTACCTCACGATAATTGGATGCTTCAGTTTAAAACTTTAAGCTTTTTTCTGGTATTTAAGAATCTTCAATTTCATTTTTGAGTTTATTCCTTGTGGTACCTCTTCACTTTGTACTATCTATAGACAATTATAACAAAACCAAGCTAAATTTGGAACCTTGTTTATTTTATCAAGGGGTAATGTTCCGTCAATTCTTTGACAATGCCTATAGTTGCTTCTCAGATTTTCACCGCAAATTTTACATCTCCCCTATCTCTATTGTAGGTATATTATCTGTTCATGTAATACTCAAAATTATTTAGACTCTTTTCATCACATTTGAACAGTTCTACATCCTCATAAATCGGAGGGCGGGCGAGTGGGGATTGTTTTGTTCCCTTTTTCTCTATTATATAAAATTTTCTTCCTTCTTCACTATACGGTGTCATTTTCTGGTTGTAATTGTACTTATCCCACTGACTATGCGTTATGTATGCTTTGGTTATTCCTATCCATTTTTCGTCATATCTTACTGCAAACGTTTTATTTTTCCTTTTCTTATGTCTATGTGGTCTATTGTTTAGCTCTGCGAGTTCTACAAGGTATTCTTTATATTTCTTTCCGTATATCTTTCGGAAGGTTCTATATGCCGTCTGCATTATTCTATGGTCCATAAATTTGTATGTATTACTGCATATAGCCACTTTATATTATTCCGCTGCTCCTGTAATAATCGAGTTTATTCTATCTATTTGTGCTACCATTGTTTTGCCATCTCTCATTGATTTCAGTTTCAGGATTTCTTTGCAGATGTTATCAACCTTTGCTATAACTTTCTGTTTGTTGGGATAGAATTTCCCAACAAGTCCTTTATAGCCTTTATTATCAGGTCGTGCCCTTGGCGGGGCTGCCAGCAGTTCATATCCGAGAAATTTAACTCTATTTTCTTCAAGGCTTGTTATCAGTGTCTTTTCTTTAGAAAGGTTTAATTTCAACCGATATTTGTAGTACTTTTGCAAGTATTTCAATATTCGGGTTGCTTCATTTTTCTGTTTGAAATTCCTCTTTATCATATACACAACCGGCAATTAGCATTATTTTACTCATTTTGAAAATTCTTTTATCCTTTACACCTATATTATATAGCATTATTCATACTTCTTAATGTATTTATCTCTCCAGGTCCCATAATCTATCTTTTTTACATCTTCAAAGTTCTTACCTTCCAATGAATAAACTCCTCCAACTGGTATAAGTGCAACGTCTACTCCTTCATAATCCGGGTTTGAATACCCTCCTATGATTTTATTTTCACATACCATCATACATAAATATGTTTTTTTATTGGGTGACTCATTGTCTAAAAAATGGTTTCTTACCTTGTACGCATAAGTTGATATCACCTTTCCCATATAACCATCTGGCTCTGAAGATTGAACAGCCCAAATCTGCCAACTATCATATAGCCTTTTCTTCTCAACTTTATATTCATCAATCTTTCCTACTGATGATAAAATCTCATATCCTTTTTCAATTATGTAATTATCAATATCACTAGGGTCTTCAATACTAATCTGTTCAAAGTCAGCATTTCTGACAAATTCATTTCTGTTAGTTTCACTGCTACAAGCTGTCAACATACAAAAGATAAATACTAAAAATAAAAATACAAGCATCTTCCTCATAAGTTGTTTCCCCCAATACAATTTCAATTCAAAATCCTACAAAGCTTATTCCTTAGCAAATCGTGCCCCAGGATGGTCACGCACGCTTCATGATAATCCCGCGTAGCCATTCTTCGTACTTTCTCCCTCCGTACCTCTTGCGCTAGATGGATTGTTCTACTGTGGCCTCCTGAAACTTTTTCCTGTGCCGGCAGCTACACTATAAAAAGTGCAAAACTATAAACCTTGCTTGCTCCACCAATAACTTTTATATGCTTGTTTAAATCCTGTCTTTTTATACCATTCTACTGCATCTATATCAGGCTCAACATAGATTGTTTTTGCACCAATATTCTTGCACTTCTTCATTGATTCATAAATACAAGCTTTTGCAAGCCCCATCCCTCTATATCTTTGTGCTGTAGCAAGTGGTTCAATATAAGCCGATTTTGTATATTCATCAAACCACACACCACAAAATGATGCATAACTAAGGTCTGGTGCTTCTACAACAACACATATATCTCTTTTGTAATCTAACCATGCGTGTTTTATAGGTAAATAGACATCATCTTCATAAGATGGTGGTTCTCCTTCATAATCGAATGCTCTCCATAATAAACTGTTTAGTTTATTAAAATCATATATTTCTTTAAGAGATTTTAACCGAAATCCTGTAGGAATTTCGATAACAGGTATAGTTTCATTCAAAGGAAATGCAAGCATTCTTCCTTCTATCCCTTTTCTATATCCTTTCCCTTCTAAGCTAAATTGTAGCTTATCGGAGTCACGTAAGTGAATATTTAAATATTTTTCGCCATTATCATCCATGCCACTAAATGTTTCTTCAGCATAGTGTATCATATCATTAAAAAGCTCAAAATAATCAGGGGCTACATCAATAATTACACCACCAACCCACGGACTCTCAAGTCGAACTATTCCAATAATTTCAGAATCTTTCTCCCAAATGCCAATCTTTTCTGGTTGAAACATTTCAAAGCATGGGTGATTGGAAAAACAATCCCATATTACCTTTCGACTACTGTTTAATTCCAGATTTGCTTTTTCAAAGCTACCTAAAAACCTACTAATTTCTTGTATATCACCATCTTTAAACAATCTAAATTTCACCATAATAATTGTTCCTTCCACACTTGCATATATTTAAAGAATGTACTATACAAGATTTAGTTCATCAATTACATCTTCTTTTTTCCTACCGGAGTTTCTTTTTGTAATTATACGAACTTTTTCTTTGAATCTTTCCACCCTCTTTGGATTTATGCATCAGTTCAAATAATGTAACATTTATTTCAAATGCGAAGTATCAGCTTCCAACATAATCTTTACCTTATTCTCTTTCACTTCAACAATAGTTAAGCAAGTATCTTTCATGAACGGTGGATTCCATAAATCTTTAAGTTCTAAGTTTTTTATTATCGTGTATAAAGTCTTCAATACAACTGCATGTGTCACAATCAATATATTGTTACCACCGGCTTTTAAAATCTCATCCCATGCCTTTTTAACCCTCACCAATAATTCTTCAAAACTTTCACCATTTTCTTGTGGTTTATATAAATGAGGCCTTTCCCAAAAGTTAGTATACTGTTCAGGGTATAACTCTTTTATTTTGCTATGCTCCATACCTTCCCAAATTCCAAATCCCATTTCCTTCAATGATTCTATCAATACAATTTTTGTGTTACTTTCTCCATTTATGCATTTTGCAGTTTCAATTGCTCTATCTAAAGGACTAGAATATATAACATCAAAATTAATGTCTTTCAAACTTTCTCCAAGTCTTTTGGCATTTTCTATACCCTTTTCTGTCAAATCAGAATTCTTCCACCCTTGCATTAGCCCTTTTTTATTCCATTGTGTTTCACCATGTCTTGTAATATATATTTTCATATGTCCCTCATAAATATTGTTTCTTCAACGGTCTGCCAGCAACCCGGCACACGAAGCCAGAACCGCACGGATGTGGTTTGGCATTCTTCGTGGGATGAGCAACGTTAGCCCTGCTTCATGCTTTTTCTCACCCGCACCCTTGTGCATACCTGTTGTTATCGGATGGATGAGGCCCTCTTGTTCAGAGGCCGACAGGACGTCGGATCCTAAAATAAGTTCTACTTAACAATATGTTCTCCCTATGAATTAATTTGCATTTTTAGATATTCAAAAATAGATTCTGTAACATCCTTACCTCCACGTATATTTGTAATAATCGAAGGAATAGGGACTATAATGCCAATCGCAAGTAATATATATAAAATAACTTTTAATACCACATCCATGTCTTGAAAGGAATTAGTATCTCTAATAACTATATAGAAATATGAACCTGTAACAATGAAAAAAAACATGGAGATAAAACTAAATAGAACCTTGGGTAGAATTGGACTTTTATCAGGTTCTGCAAAATAAATTGAAGAATTCTTTTTCCAAAGTAGAAAAACTAAAAAAATAGCAAAGTTAAAAACAACAAATCTATAACCTTGATTAATCCTTCCTTGAATAACCTCAATACTCAAGTTATCTATGCCTTTGATTCTTAATTTTTGTTCGACTTTTCCATTCTTATCTTTTTCTACATAATAATATTTTCCCATATTGTTCCTTTCTAATCCCTATACTTTAATGCGTCCATCCTTTCTAAAATCTACAAAGACGTTCCCTAAAATTTCCGATAGCCATAGGTAAGCCTTTGAAATGATCTCCAGCTTTTCCCCGGCTACAAACCTGACAGGAACCTTTTGATTCATCCGGCTTTCCAACAAACCAACCTTCTTTATTTAAACTCTTTTCATCACAATTACCTTCATTGCAACTGCCATGCTCCTGTTATTGTTGCACCTTTTGTTCCATTTCGTCTATCCTTATATTTGAGAGGTTTAGGCTGGTCGTTCCGCTACACTGCACTGCTCGCCTATGCGACCGCTCTGGAAGGTTCTTTATATTGTTTGAGCTACAGTTACATATTACTCGTAAAACTCTTTTTACTTTATTAGCCATAATTAGCCTCTTTCAAAGATATCTTCAAAGTCATACCTTAGAAACCCCGACGCCGGATGGTCGAGCGGCTCAACAAAAGCACAGCCTTTCATCTAACAAATTACCATATGATTAAGTCATCTATACAGTTTAATTCTAATTGTGATCTATTTATCCCAATCAAGTAATTCATCTGTTTATTTCTCATACACTTTGTTGTTTACGTATATTATACCATGATTAACATTTAATGTTTATGTTTTTTGTACAACCCTAGGATGGGAGCCCTTATAGAAACTACTCAATCAACTAAATTTCAACTCTAGCCATATAATACTCATCAATATACTTGTCGTCAATTTTCATTGATTTCTTCTTAACCCCTTCAACCTCAAAGCCAAATTTCTTATATAAATTCATTGCTTTTTCGTTATTACTCATTACTGTCAATTCGAGCCTAGATATTCTGTTCATATCAGCCCATTCTATCAGTTTATTAAAAAGACTTGTTCCAATCCCTTGCCCAGAATGCTCTTTAAGTATTCCTACAACTACATATGCACTATGTTTTATTCTGTTAGCGAATCCTCTATCTGCTGACAAAAAGCCAACAATTTCAAAATTATCTTCGGCAATCATTAGAAATGATGAATTACTTATACTTTCATTAATCCTTTGAGCCATTTCCGTAATTGTTGTTTTTCTCTCATCTGGTTCATACATCATAAATTTCGTTTCTTTATCTAATTTCTTTAACATACTTAAAAACTTTTCAGAATCATCTGCTTTTATATTTCTTATTAAGACCATATAGTTACCGCCTATTATTTTTTACAAAGCTATTCCTTATCAAACACCTGCCAGGGATGGCAGGATTTCCTCATCTTTCCGATAACGCCTGGTATATGCGGCGGCTCTGAACCAAACCCACAAAGCGTTTCTTCTTCGGAATGCATGCAACGGTGAAGAGCTGAGATCCGTTATGCTTCGTGGGATGACTTACAGAACTCTGCTTCATGTCCTTTCTCTACAGCACCCTTGCGAATTCGCTTTTTTCTGTGCAGTACCACGCCCTGCGAATCAAGAGCCACAGGGATGTAACGGCCTCAAAATCACTTCATATACTGATAAAATCAAAATTAAATTCTCTTTTCATAAACACAAAGTGTCAATATATCTGAGTGAACCTTTTCATCAATTTTTACAAAACCTAACCTCTCGTAGAAATAACAATTTCTAATATTATTAAGTGGCGTCTCCAATTGCCAAACTCTAGCTTCTGAATGTTGCTTCTCAATTTGCTTCATTACAATTGTTCCAATACCTTTATTCTGATAATTTGGAGATATTGCCAAACACCCAATCCAGTATACTCCGTTATCAAGTTTATGTACCGAAATATCTCCAACAATCTTATCATCAGCTACAATCTTATATGACAAAGCATTTTGAATACGATTTTTCATATCATCAATACTTATATTATATCCTGGACACTCTCCAAAACATATATAATCATCATAAAAACAATCATTCCGGATATTAATTATTTCAGGTGCATCTTTTTCGCATGCTCTTTCTATAAAAATATTCATTCCTACTCCTCTCTTATTGTGTTACAAACAACAATTAAGTTTGCAGTCATTTCAGGTTGCAACGAGAAATTCCACCGTGCCCTAAGTTATGCCAGAAGGCTTTATTCCTGCTTGTTATACGGGTGTTATAGCCCAACAAGGCGTAAGCATGGATGGCCGCGCTTTCAAAAACTTCAGTAAGATTTATTTCGACTTTAACTCTCTAATTCTCTCAACCCAGTACTTTCTGCTATTAACTACAAATCTATCAGATTTTCCAGTTTTTTGAACGATCAAAAGTCCATTAGGGATGATACCAAGAGAGTTTGTTCCTTGTGGTACTTCTCCACTTTGTACTATCTTTAGACAATTATAACAAAACCACGCTAAATTTGGAACGTAGAAAGGGGCATTGCATTACGATTTTTTAATCGATAATGCAACAGCCCCCTATGCATGGCTCCTACCTGTTTTTTTTATGCTTATCAGTAGAAGTAACCCTTGATTACTAGTTTTCCTTTGGAAAATCAGACCTTATACCAATTAAAACTTGTTTCATATATCCAAAGTCTAATGAAGTAATTTGACCGTTTCCATCAACATCTGCCGCCAACATACCATATTCAGATGGGAAAACTTTGATCATACCTAATAAGTACATTTTTAAATAACCAAAGTCAATTGAGTTAAAACTATTGTCCCCATTTAAATCACCCATAAGGTATCTACCGCCTGCAGGAGTAGGTGTAACAACTGGTGTAGGAGTAACAACTGGTGTAGATGTAACAGAAACTGAATCGTTATAAAGGTTCGGGAAATTACCTGTCATATATAACAAAGTCAACAATCTTAAAGTGTTTCCATAATAATCATATGGAGCTGAATCCTTAACTTTAACAGCCTCATTATACATTATCTGACCAGTACTTAAATCTCCTCCAGGAAGAAAGCCTGCCGCAGCTGTACTCACAAATGTTGGATTATGATATTGACCAAGTTTACTCCCTGTTAAGGAATAACCGTCTACAATATTTTCAGCACCAACATTTTTAAAGAATGTAGAAATTGTGTTACAATAAGTCTTAGCTTTTTCTGTACCAAACCATGAATAATCAAGTGCAATCCTCCATGGCATACGTGCTGCGTCATAGCTATATTCATATTTGCTTGCACCATTCCATACTGTCAACTTCTGTTCGGTTCCATCAGCTTTACACCAATCGGGTACAAGTCCTGTATTATTATTGAATTTGCCAATCTGATCTAAGATTTCGTAAGACTTGTCAGCTACTTTTAACCAATCTCTGTTACCTGTGAAATCTGCATAAATCCTATACCAAGCCGGTACAAAATAGCAAGGATTAAGCGCCTCAGATCCTCCCCAGTTACCAGGCTTCAATACATATGTTCCTGGCTCTACACAATATCTATACAGGTTATTTATGTAGTTTTTTGCCTCCTGTTCGTAGTTAATAGAACCACTTGAACCCCATTTTTTATGTGCAAACACAAGTGCTGTTGCCATATCTTCATCACCGTCAGTTGCAGCTCCTGTTCCAGCAACTTTACCATCCGCACTAATGGACCAGTCCATAAGTCCGGTTGAATTAAAGTATTTCTTGGCATAACGGTAAAGATCATCAAACAAATCCCTCTCATTAAAATAAACTGAGAGCAACATACCATAGCCCATTCCTTCAGAACAGGTCGTAAATTCCTGATTTCCTGATGTTTGTACTCTTCTGTAACCACCTGCTCCACTTGAAGTTATACGAGCACTTTTCCATTCTTCCCATTCTCTCAACAACATAGCATTAGCACTATTCTGATCAGGTGCCAAAGAATTTATACCATATTGATATCCGTTTGAACTTGGCAAAGAAGGCGAGGCGGCAAAACTAAGACTAGAAATTGACAAACATGTCAACATACTTATGACTAACAAAAATATTATTGTTTTTTTCACATACATCTCTCCCTTTAATAAAATCAGACACAATTATTCAATAATTTAATATTTTTCAAACTCCCTCCTTAAAAAAGAACATAAAGTAATGTAAAATTTTAATCCATCACCCTCCTAAATCATCTTTTATTGTCTTATATAGATTCTATTTTACTATTTTTTATCATTCAAAACAATTACATATATTATTATTTATTGTACTATATTATTCAACAAAATAATTTATAATATATTTATGCAGGTTGAAATCATTAAAAACAACTGTAATAAAGATGACAACTATAAAAGCTCACAAATAGTTTTTGATTTTTCCTATAATTTCTTATATAATTCTTATGCAGAATAAATTATTTGCACAGAGTTGTGCAATAATTATAAAAATTTTTTGGGGAGGTTTCAGTATGAAAAAAAGATGTTTTTTTACTGTGGCAGTTTTACTGACTATTCTGTTGGGTAGTTTTACATGCTCCCACGCTGCTACACATGGAGACTTAAATGGTGACGGTTCTGCAAACTCAATAGACTTTGGTTTATACAAAATGTACCTTTTAGGAGGTTATCAAATCAGTGATAAAACAGTTGCTGATTTAAATGGTGACGGTTCAACAAACTCAATAGACTTTGGAATTTTCAAACAGTATCTATTAGGTATAATATCCTCTTTCCCCGTTAACGGAATGCCAACACCTGTTCCTACACCCACTTCAGTAGTCGATCCTGATAAGGCCTGGGAAAGCAATACAGGTACTATTAACCTTGGTAGCACAATTACATACACCGGTGAAGGTATAGCAGTAAGCGGTTCTACAGTGTATATCACTTCAGGTGGCGACCATACAGTTACCGGAACTTTGTCAAATGGGATGATTAAAATAAGTACCGCAGAAAGAGTTAAATTAAGACTAAATGGTGTAAACATTACCAACTCAACCGGACCTGCAATTTACTTTGAAAATGTTGATAAAGGTTTTATAACTTTAGTAGAAGGTACATCTAATACACTCACTGATGGAAGATCTTATATGGATACAGAGTTAAAGGCAACCTTGTTTAGTAATGATGATTTGGAAATCAAAGGAAAAGGCACTCTTGATATTATAGGTAATTTCAATCATGCTATTGCCAGTGATGATGATATTAATATAGAAAACGGTGTTATAAATGTAATATCATCAGTAAATGATGGTATCCATTCAAATGGTTCAATTGAGGTTAAAGGTGGAACATTAAATATAACTGCAACAGGCGATGCTCTTCAAACTGAAGAAGAAGAACTTATAATTGAAAAGGGTACCTTGAATCTTTCAGCAGGAAGTCAAGCATTAAAATCAGATACCGGAATTGTAATAAACGGTGGTAAAATTAACGTTATAAAAGCCAAAGAAGGTGCAGAAGCACCAATTATTACAATAAATGACGGAACAGTAAATATTAACGCAACAGATGACTGTTTAAATGCCACTATGGGCACAGGTTCAATGTTTAATGACGGAAGCCAACTGATAATTAACGGCGGAACAGTATATGCAAGTTCAACAAATGGAGATTCACTTGACAGCAATGGCACCTTAACTATAAATGGCGGAACAGTAGTTGTACATGGACCTCAATCACAACCAGAGGTGGCAATTGATAGTAACAGTACGTTTACAATAAGCGGCGGAACATTAATAGCTACCGGACCAAGTGCTATGATGGCTCAATACCCCACTGGAGCATCTTCACAATACTCAATTGCAGCTATGTTCTCATCTTCACAACGAGCAAATTCTGCTCTTTGCGTTAAGGACTCAACAGGAAAAGCACTAATTATAACCAAGCCAACGCGTAATTATTTATATGCAGTATTCTCTTCACCTGAATTAAAAAAGGATTCAACCTATACTATTTACTCGGGAGGTACGGTAACAGGAGGTACTGAAGCAAACGGATTGATAATCGATGGAACTTATAGTGGAGGAACATTACTAGCAACAATTACTGTAACAAAATCACCAACTACTGCAATTAACTGGAATGGCGGTGGAGGATTCCCAGGTTGGGGATGGTAATCTATAAATTGAAAAAGGCCAGCTTAAATTTATTTAGGCTGGCATTTTTGCCTCAAGAGCCCCAACATATAGTTACTATAGCTTATTGCTGTATAATCGTTATGTAAACCATCGTTTTGAACATTACTCTCGTCACTCCCTTTGCAAAATATCTATAGTTAACAAACTCTTATCTATTAATGTTCATAGATCATGAACGGCCGAACCATAAGAAAATCCAATCTTCCTTAATATAAAAAATGTGCATCAAATAGTCTTCAGGTTATGTACTATATACTATTCTGACCAATCCATTTGTTTTTCTGGAATTCCCATTTTTTTACAATAATCTAAGACGATTTCTTTTTCAGCAGAATTGCCTATAATATATTTTAAAACCTTATTTTTAAAAACAATAATTTTTGTATTATCAATTTTCAAATCAACATACCAATTCCCAGTAAGCACTTTAGAAAGTTTTTCTGGAAAATCTTTAACATTTGACTCAAAAAATATAGCTGTCCAATATTTTGGTATGTCATCAGTTTTCCAAATCTCAGTTTTTTCTATTTTGACCAAATCTAAAATCAATTCATCATTTATACTCTCTTTTATAATGCAACCCTTAAACATATTTTTTCCTTTCAAACAAATTTACCAACAATTCCTAATTCACTCTTATAAACTCTTTCATCCTATCAATTCAACTAATATAAACATTGTGAAATAAAACAACTTTTGATCATGCTTAAAATAAGAGTTATGGTTTCTTGTACATACTTGGATCCCAAGGTTTATTTGGATCATAGTCATCGGGAGGGCGGTGTTGTGGAGCAGTTATATACCACAACACACCAAATTTATCAATAACTTCAGCGGCGCAAGGAGTCCACGGCATTGGGCCTATCGGTGTTTTAATAGTTCCACCATTACTTAAAAGGGCGTATGCTTTTTGCACTTCAGCCTCGCTATCAAAAATCATGCCCAGCTGCACTATATGTTCTTGTTTATTGTCGCTTGATGATTCGACCACAGATAAGATTTCTTGTCCATTTTTATAAAGTTCTGAATGAAAGAACGATCCGTTAGGATTCCTTACATGATACCCCAATTCCAAACCAAATGCTTCTTTGTAAAGCTCTACAGCATCCACACTATTTTTAACATATAATCCTATCCCTAACTTCATTTTGCTTACCCCTTTTCCTAATGTAAATTATAAGAACTTCATCATATAAAACAAATGTAAATAATCTAAATTTTCAAAGCCTTTCTTTCAAAATCGTCACATGTAAGCGCCATCGTCCTCCCATGTCGTAGTCACGGTAGTAGCTGCCAGTTACCCAGCAACCCCCGCACAGATCCCGGCGTGCGGAATTACCGCACCGGGCTCCTCAACTACACTCGCTTCCGTAATCAAACAAAACTATAATCTTCAATACTTAATTGCTTGTATGGACTTTTCTGTATTCTTGGCCTTATTAATCCATAGTGATTCATCTTTTCATTGAATTGATCAAAGTTGAAGCTTTTCCTTTGACTCCTTCTATTTAGCCATTTATATAAAATCTTGAACGCTATTCCATAAAATTTATGAATTTTATAACTGTTCCCTTCAATAGCATAATAGTTAAAATATCCTTTCAGCTTTTTGTTTACCATTTCCAATATTCTTCGAATTCTATTATTCCTGTTTTCTTTGCACCATTTGGTGAATTCTTTTAGCGACTTATTCATTCTTTTTGGATTTGTTTCCATCAGTATATAATCTTTTCTATTCCTTGATTCTACCCATCTGAAATCGAATCCTAGAAAACTGAATTTTGTATTTAAATGTTTTTTGAATCTCGAAAATACTACCATTCCCGTTTTCTCTTTCGCTAATTCCAAAGTAAGCGTAAAATACAACCCGTCTATAATTACTACTCCTGCTGTTGTAAGCTCTTGTTATTAAGTTTGCAGGATTCAGGCAAATCGGTCGACCAAGGCATTAACGAATCCAGCACATTCTGATCTTT
>Ga0208826_1000933_pt1 | contig 27263 bp, 16 predicted proteins | sample AD_UKC115_MetaG_FD_184451 | JGI IMG/M metagenome (GOLD analysis project Ga0208826, IMG submission 184451) | Active sludge microbial communities of municipal wastewater-treating anaerobic digesters from Hong Kong - AD_UKC115_MetaG (SPAdes)... | ecosystem: Engineered > Bioreactor > Anaerobic >...
CGAAGAAAATGAGATAAATTGTTCCGTTCGGTTTTATCTTTTGTGACTTTTTACACATATTCACCTTAAATATTTTCAGTTTGAGCACCTATCTTTTTTTTAGAAGATAGAACTATCCAGATTATAGATTCCATTGCAAAAAATATACATGCGGCACATAGAGGCCAGCGATACCTATTGACTTTTTGGTATCTTAATTCATCTGATTGATAGAGCATTCTTATTTTTTCCAACTCATTCAGGATAAGATTAATATCGGCGTCGTCCATCGTAGTTCTTATGTAAAATCCTTTTCCTTTCAATGCAATATCCTTTAATTTTTTTTCATCTAACACGGATTTGTGTACCAATTCTATATTTGATGTTTTCACATATCTTTTCATCCATTCGGGGAACTTTATTTCTGCACCTTCAGGTGTTCCCATTCCAACTACAATAAAGGAGATATTCTCTCCGAGTTTTTCTGCCTTTTTTTCTGCATCCGCAGAAAGGTCTTCGCCATCACTTATAATTATAACGGCTCTGGCATATTTATCGTCTCCTCCTGATTTTTCGATGTCTTCCTTGAAAACTCGTTCTACCTCGTTGAGAGCCTCTGAAATGTCTGTTCCCTCCTTGCTTAACATATCTGAATTTAACGCACGCAGAATTGTCTTTGCATAGGCATGGTCTAATGTTAATGGGCAAACTAATGCTGACTCTCCTGCAAAGGCGATAATACCAAAACGGTCAGCGGGACAGCGGTCCATCAATATAAAGGCTTTCTGTCTTGCCCTTTCGAGGCGATTTGGAGGTAAATCACCTGCCAACATGCTTTCGGAAGTGTCAATAACCAGCAATACATCTCTACTTAACTTTTGAGTTTTTTCCCAGGCAGAACCCCAGTGCGGTTGTGCAAAGGTCAATATTAAAAAAAGAAACCCTAACAACACACTTATAATTGTCAATTTTCTAAGAAATGGTCTAACTCCCTGTATCAAACGACTTGTTAATGTATAGTCAGCAAACATTTTAAGTCTAAGAGTGCGTCTTTTTTCTAACCATAACAGAGAGAAAAAGAGTAATCCTATTATAATTATTGTGGATAGCATCCAGATTGGCAAATATTTCCATTGAAAAGCAAAATACATTAAATCTTTAACTCCCTATTATCATGGCAAGGGGTCCCATAGGACTCTTCTCGCATAGACCGAACCTAACATTAATAACATGCCTATAAATACATAAGGTAAAAATATTTCCTTATATTCATAGAAATCGCCCACATCTACTTCTGTGGCTTCTAACTGGCTAATCTCTTCATACGCTTTTAAGAGACCTTCTGTATCGGTGGCTCGAAAATATTTTCCACCTGTTTCTTCGGCAATTTTTCTTAGTAGTGCTTCGTCTAACGGTTGATTCTGAATAATTATTCCACCAGCAGTCATAGAAAGCCCTGTCTCCGCTGAACCTGCACCGATTGTGTATACCTTGATACCTTTTTCCTTTGCTATATTTGCAGCGTCTGCTGGCGATATTTCGCCTCGATTGTTAATTCCATCAGTTAAAAGGATAATTACCTTACTTTTTGCTTCACTCTGTGATAAACGACGGACTGCAAGTCCTATCGCAGAACCGATAGCCGTGCCATCTTTTTCTTGAGGTGCAAAATCTGTTCTGTCCAGTGCCTGTAATAAAACCTCGTAATCCAATGTTAGAGGACATCGTGTCCATGCAACACCCGCATAGAGCACTAAACCGATACGGTCTAATCCAAATCGGGCTGATTTATTTTCTTTTCTATGTTCTATGAAATGTCTTGCTGCTCTTTTTGCAACATATAAACGGTCTCTCTGACTTCTATCCAATACATAATCCTGTTGACTCATGCTCCCTGATATATCAAGGCAGAGCATAATATCAATCACATTTGCACGGTCTTTGTTCAGCCTTACACCATAAGTAGGACCTGCAAGAGCAATTATAAACAATACAAAAGCTAGGAAACTCAATAATGGTCCTGCTAACTTTCGCCAATTTATAGTGTTCATGCCCCATCTCGATAGCAGTGAATTTGACGGGAAAACTATTGATGAGGTGCTTTCCTTTCTCATCTCCAATAGAAAAAGAATGAAGAACGGCAATAAGAGGAGAAAGAAGTAAGGATAAGTAAAAAACATTCCCTTATTTTGTAAAATAGGTGTCATAATTGCACTAATTTACCTTCACTGATTCCGTTCCTCCTTGAACTGAGGTTTGTTTCGTTTCTTCAATAAAGTTCCATACCCAATTAAACCCTGACTCCATTTGTTCTGGCGTGGGTATTAATTGGGCAAACTTGACTTTATCACAATGGTTCAAAAAAGAATACAGGAATTTTTGTTGTTCAGGAGTCAAGACCTTCTTCTCCATTGTTGTCTCCATAAACTCCGGCGTGGTCTGCTCCGGTGCATGAATATTAAACCTGTCTTCAATATAGTAACGAAGTATCCATGTCAATTGAACATAATATTGCTCATACATGCCTTGTGATGGGAAATCCTTTGATTTCAAGTCTCTCAACCTTCTAAAAGCCTTATCCCAGGGTAGTTCTACAATCTCTGGAACAAGTGGTCCTCTGGCAAAATGTTTCCTCAAATAGTAAACCAGTCCAATAATTATTAATAAAACACCTATAACAATCAAACCAATTAGCAACTGGTTAGTAAGAGGCTTTTTCATTTCGGGTTTGATTATATCTGCGACATTCTGAATCTCTTTGAGTTCTTCCTCTGTCGGTTCTCTAACCTTCAGGACAAAGGCAGAGGTTTTCCATGTTTTTCCGTCTTCGCCTTTCATTATTGCAGAAGGAATCAGGAAATTACCTGATTTTAATGGGTCAATGATAACCTTTTTGATACACCCTTTTTGGTTTTCAGTTTGTATTGGTTTTTCTACAATTTCAATATCTTCATGTAGATTTTTCCATTCAGGGCAATTTTTCAAGTCTTCAGAATCAGTTTTAATGGTATACTCTGCGGAACGGAACCAGGGAATATAAGGACAATTTAGTTCAAGGTTCACATTTCCCGCAGACACTGCAAACATACATATATTTAAAATGATATTTAAGACCATATAGATTTGTCACCAAAATTTTGTGTTCACATGTTTAATGACCTAATCTCCGTTCGCGTGCACGGAAAAAACGATATAACTCGTCTATATAAGGTTTATCTGTTCTAAGGTCTAAAAACTCTGCACCTGACTGATGTAAAGTCTTCTTCTTCCTTTCAAATTCAGTCTTTGCTTGATTTGAATATTGTTCTCTTAATGTATGATTTCCTGTATTAATAATAATCTCCTTACCTGTTTCTGCATCGGCAATAGTAATAAGTCCTACCTCAGGTAAGGATAATTCTCTTGGGTCTGTTATCATGCAGGCAATTACATCATGCCTGCGTGCAAGAACCCTCATTGCCTTTTCATAGTGGGTATCATTAAAATCAGACAAAATAAAAATTACTGACTTGCGTTTTAAGATTTTGGTTAGAAATTCCAGTGATTTACTTATGTTAGTCATTTTACTTCGAGGCTCGTGGTATAGCACTTCACGAATAACTCTCAACCCATGTTTTCGTCCTTTTCGTGGAGGTAAAAACAATTCCACATCATCAGTAAAAACGATTAATCCTACTCTATCGTTATTTTGAATTGCTGCAAATGCGAGAACAGCACATACCTCAGCGGATAATTCTAATTTGAATTGCTGCACTGAACCAAACCTCTGAGAACCACTTGCATCTACCACAAGCATTATGGTCAGTTCCCTTTCTTCCGTTAACACCTTTACATAAGGGTTACCTGTTCTTGCTGTGACATTCCAATCAATGTTCCGAATGTCATCGCCGGGCACATATTCTCGCACTTCTTTAAACTCTACACCCTGCCCACGGAAAACACTTTCATAGCGTCCAACAAGTATATCATTCACTAATTTTGTAGTCCGAATCTGAATTCGTCGGACTTTGGCTAACATGTCAGCAGTTAACATATTATTTTAGAAACCTTTCTACTTATGGAACAGGGACATGGTCAAGAATTTTTTGGATAACATCCTCACTCGTGATATTTTCTGCTTCTGCTTCGTAGGAGACTTTTATTCTGTGTCGCAACACATCAAGAGCCATTGTTTTAATATCATGTGGAAAAACATTTCCCTCACCTTGTAGGAAGGCACACGCCCTTGCTGTCTGCTGAAGATACAATGAGGCACGCGGAGAAGCACCATATTCAATTAAATGGTTTATTTTCAGACCAAACAAGTCAGGATTACGGGTTGCATGGACAATATCTACAATATAATTTTTTATCTTTTCATCTACATAAATCTGGTTTACCACCTCACGCATTTCGAGGATATGCTGTTTAGAAAGTATTACAGATACTGTCGGTTGATGAAGTAAATCAATCCGTTCCAGAATGGCTTTCTCTTCATTTCGGTTCGGATAGGTGATTTTTAACTTCAACATAAAACGGTCAACTTGAGCCTCAGGAAGGGGATAAGTCCCTTCTTGCTCAATAGGGTTCTGTGTTGCAAGCACCATAAATGGTTCTTCTAATTTATAAGTATTATCCCCGATTGTTACCTGCCGCTCTTGCATGGCTTCCAACAAGGCACTCTGCACCTTTGCAGGGGCACGGTTTATTTCATCTGCTAAAATGATGTTCCCAAATACAGGACCCTTTTTGGTGGTGAACTCACCTGTCTTGGGATTGTAGACCAATGTTCCTATCAAATCCGCAGGCAATAAATCTGGCGTAAACTGGATTCGACGGAAAGAGGAATCTAATGTTTTTGCAAGTATATTTACTGCGGTTGTTTTTGCTAAACCGGGAACCCCTTCTAATAAAACATGACCGTTGGCTAATAGTCCAATAAGCATCCGCTCAATCATGTATTGCTGTCCAACAATTACCTTACCAATTTCTTGCTGCACCCGATTTAATACTTCTGCATACCGTTCTACACGGGCGCGTATTGCCTGCACATTCATAGACATATCGAATATCTCCTTTTCTGTATTTCTTTATATTGTAATTTATTTTCTTTCATTTTCTTCCTCAGACAAATATTTCTCTACCTCTTTCCAAAACCCATCCATCTCTGCTTCTGTAGGTTTGACGCCTTTATAGCCTACTTCATTCATCTTTTCTTTTATTCTCTTCATTAGGTTTGCGAGTTCTAGTTGTTTTTTACGCCCGTATATCTTTTCCGCTACTCCATACAAAGTGCGAAAATATTCATAATAATTGCCATCTAAACGATATTTACGAGCCTCATGTAAGGATTCTCTACTAGTCGGTTCACTACTGACTGTTTGTTGAGGCCTTCTTTTTGCATACCACAACCAGGACACGCAAGATATAATTATAATGCAGAATATACTACCGCCTAAAAGGGAATACCTCCGATATTTTGCCCATTGTTCATCTTCTACTTTTACCTGAACAGCAGGAATATCCCAATAGGCAGTTGGTAGCACTCGTGTGTTGTCCTTGACAAATTCTGATTCAAAGCCTTCGGAGGTTAATGTGTATGGAATTTTAATGGGACCTATCTCAAAATCGCCTGCCTTTTTTGCTATGCCTTCTATTAGGACTTCCAGAGAGACATTGTCTTTAGTCTCGTTAGTAGTCATCTTTTTTACATCCAGAGAAAGGTCATCACTTTTCATTTCAAATTCAGGAGGAAAGAAACAATAAGGATTTTCCCCTTTATCTTTATTGACCTTTACCAGAACTTGAAATGTCCGATTCGTATAAATATGTTTTTCTACTGGATTTATTGAAATTGTTTCTTTTGAATCTGCAAAGGAAACAATAACAACAAAAAAAAGTAGTAATAGTATAAGACTGACAATGGTTACATTTTTTCTAAGCATTTTCGTAATACTTTAAAGAATAAATAATTTAGACTAATTTTGAAAGAAAAATTATAATTAAAACGGAAAAATAATCAAATAAGAATACAGAAAACCAAATGTTTTTTATAACAAATTAACAAAAGAGAAAGCATATCACATAAAATAATATAATTTCATTAGTTAATAATTAAATTTACTATTGTTGGAAAAATATTTTTATATGAAAAAAATGGTGCATACAAAACCTGGTGGAAAACCTATCAAAGTTTTATGGTCAGGACTTAGACCTTTTTATGATTACTGGGGTAATGAATTAAAAAGATTTTATCAATTTGATACATTGGTAAACTCACTTAATACATACCTTCATGGTAAGGATAAATTCATTCTCCCAAGCATTCAAAAGGTTCTGGGGTTAGCACCTATAACCAGTTTGAAATTTCACCTGTTTCAGGAAGGAAAATATCAATTTATTTTCCGATTAAAAGCAGAAAACCAAAAACTTAAATGTGCTTATTTTGCTTTTGTCGTAGCAAAGGACGGTGATGATTTTTCAAACATTGCAAAGGCTGAACATCAACTCCTACTTATATTGAATAAGAAAAGTCCAGACCTTGTAGTAAAACCTTTTTCAGGTGATTATTTGTTTTTCCCTGACAGATATAATCGGAAAGAATTTCATAGAAAAATTTATGCATATCTAACCCAGTGGCTTGAAGGGTTTGAAGAATTAGGAGTAAATAGAGATTTGCAATTTTTTACTAATGTCCAGAACTCTCATACCTTTTCTATAAAAGAAACCAATCAAATAAAAATAAAAATTATTGAGACAATAGTCAGTCTTTATGATGAAAAGAAAAAGATAAGCATTGCTCTACCTGAAATTGCTTCTGGCGACTTTGTTATCAAAAGAAGTCCGTCAGGAAACCATCGTTTAAAACTCATTGCTTGTCGAAAAACATTGAAACCAATATCTCCACCAGAATTAATAGCAAAGATTATCACAACTTCATGGCGTTGGGGTAATAAAAAATTTCATTTATTACCTGATGAACCCCAGGATTTTTTAACTGTTTTTCTACATGTAGTTGGAAATGAAAAGACAGCATTGTGGTTCAATAATTTGTGGACACAAGAAGAAAAGTTAATAAAACATCCTGTTGTTCCTCAGGAATATATCAAAGAATTAAAAAAACTATCTACACTAAAAACAAAGGAATTAAAAAGTCGAGAAAGTAAGGGTTTGAGCAATGTCTAAAAGAATTTACACTTTAATTGTCCTCTTTATATGCCTTTATTGTTTTTCTTTTTGTGTATTGGGTGATACCTATCCCATTTATTATTTATCACCACAAGGAAATGATGAATGGTCAGGCACTTTACCGGAGCCATCAAACGGAACAGATGGTCCTTTTAAGACATTAGAGAAGGCACGAGACACATTAAGAAATGAAATGAACAAATCAGGTAAGAAAGGTGGCGCTGTCTTAATTCGGAAGGGGAAGTATGAACTTTCCTCACCATTAGAATTTGATGAAACGGATTCAGGAAGTAGTGAATTTCCTGTTGTATGGCAAAATTACAAAGGTGAAACTGTATATATCATCGGTGGAAAGGAAATTAAGAATTTCGAGGTTTATCAAGGCGGTATATACAAAGCAAAGGTAGGAACTGTTCCGTCAGAGCCGCGAATATTTATGTTCAACAACAAGATTCAAACTCTGGCTCGCTTTCCTAATCAGAATGAAGAACAGATTCCCGGCGGACAATGGGCGTTTATAACCAATGTAGCATCTGAGACAGCAAAATATGCCTTTCAATGTTCAATACTCCCCACACATCTTCCAGATATTGACACTAATGGATTAGAATTGGCGACCTTCTCAAACTACAATTGGGCATTCCAGATAATTAAGGTAAAATCCATTGACAAAAGCACAGGCACTATCGAAGTTGATAGCGAGTTCAATTATGAAGCCAAAAAAGGTAGAAGATTCTTTTTACAGAACAATCCTTCTTTAATTGATACTGATGGTGAGTGGTATTTTGATAACGAGAAGGGCGAACTTCTTTATTCTTTACCCATTCGAGACCAGAGCACCGATAACACATTTGCCCTTGCTACATTAAACAATATCGTTCATATAAAAAACGCACAATATATAAATTTGATAGGATTAAATTTCCAATGCTCAAACGATACAGGTATAGTTATTGATAATTCTACACAGTGCCTTGTTGCTAAATGTTCCTTTTCAGGTATTTATCATTCCGCAGCAACTATAAATGGTGGGAAAAATAACCGTATAGAGGGTTGTGACCTGTTTGAACTTGGTGGGACGGGAATTTCTGTATCTGGTGGAGATAAGAAAACTTTAGAGCCTGGTGGACATCAAGTTGTTAATAATCATATATACAATTTTGCAAAGATTTTCAGGACTTATAATCCGGGGGTATCTGTCAATGGTGTGGCAAATCGAATAGCAAATAACGAGATTCATGACTCTCCACATTCAGCAATCATACTCGGTGGAAATGACCATATAATTGAATATAACCGTATCTACCGTGTATGTCAGGAGACGGGTGACGCAGGTGCTTTTTATATGGGTAGGGATTGGACAAATCGGGGGAATATTCTTCGCCATAATATTTTCCATGATATTTATGGATTTGGGTTGAGCAATGAAGGTTCAGCGAATAATGACGAGTTTAATGTCCAATATGAAGCCCCACTCTGGGCATGGGGAATATATCTGGATGATTGCACAAGTGGGGTAACTGTTTATGGAAATATTATTTATCGTGTGCCGCTTTGTGGTGTTATGATTGGTGGAGGTCGAGATAATCTGGTGGAAAATAACATTTTCGTGGACTGCATACCTGCGGTCCATATTGACGCTCGCTGGGATTCATATTGCTGGGATGTGATGGATGAACGGTTAGAAACAATGAAACCAAAAGAGCCACCATATAGCGTGCGGTATCCTGAATTGCTTTCTCTATATCAAGACGACCGCAAAAAACCTGCAAATAACCAGGTTCTGCGAAATGTTGTTTCGTATGAAAGAGATGATTTCTGTGGAATATCAAATATGGCTTCTGAGAAGGAAAGTGCCGCTGTATACCATCTGGCTCCTTTCGACCCTGAAACAAATAAGTTTGATTACAACCTGATTTATCATTTTGGCAAAGAGGTTCGAGTTCATTGGGAAAGTTACAAGAAAAATGATTATGAGAAAATACCATTTAGCAAATGGCAGGAACGCGGATTTGACAATTCGACTATCATTGCTACTCCTTTCTTCCTCAGTCCAGAAAAGGACGACTATTGGTTAGAATTCCGTTCATTGGCATTGAAAACCTTAAAATTCCAGCAAATTCCTATTGACAAAATTGGATGTTATTTCAGTGAATTTCGTCGCACCTGGCCTATCGAAAAACCGAAACCTCAAAAATTGAGAAACCGAAAAGTGTGGACAGTTAAATTGGTAGATAATGAATTTACAGTTTCGTCAGAAGAGTTCGCTCCTCTCAAGAGTGAAGAGCCACAACAATCTTTCGACATAGAAAATTTTGTAGCACCCTTATTAACACCCGGTAATGTTCCGTTAGAAGAAACACCTCCACCAGCACCAGCAGCACCACCTGCATCTATGCCCAGTTCAGGAAATATACCTGCTGGCAGTGCAGGAGGGGATAGTGGAACCTTTGACCCAATGAAATCACTACCACCTTTTCCTAACCCGTAATGGTAGATAGAAATGGCAATAGATTCTCAAGTAAAAAAACCGTATTACGATAGCGATAGCCAGACATCAGTCCGACAGGTGCCTTTCGATTTAATACGGGCAAGAGAAATATTATGGGGTTTAGTCTGGCGTGAAATAAAAGCACGATATAGGTATGCTGTTTTAGGCTTTTTGTGGGCAATTATAGAACCCATTACTTTGATGCTTTTACTATTATTTGTTTTTACCTTTGTATTCAAACAGCGAATCCCTGCTCCAGATAGTGGTGAAATCCCAATGGCAACGCAAATCCTCTGTGGATTAATTTTCTGGCAATATTTTGCAATGTCTGTTTCAAGTGCTACTTTATCCTTAATATACCATCAAAATCTGGTTAAAAAACTTTATTTCCCACGAGAAGTAATACCTCTGTCCTCTGTTATTTATCCAATCGTTAACCTATGTATAGGCTTCATTACACTCATAGTAATTCACCTCATTCTGCAAAGAAGTATATCCATCAATATTCTCTGGATATTTATAATTTTCCCTATTCTATTTTGTTTTTCAGCAGGATTAGGTTTACTGCTTTCTGCTGGACATATTCATTTCAGAGATATTGGTAATATGGTTAATGTTGGGCTAACCTTTGGATTTTATGCTTCGCCTGTATTTTATCCATTAGACTGGGTAAAAACAGCGTGTGAAAATCAATCCTTACCTCAATGGCTATATTATCTCTATGTTCTGAATCCTATGGCGGGGATATTAACAAATTTCAGGGAAAGTATCCTTTACGGAAAAATCCCTCACCTTCCATTTCTGCTTTACTCTGCTCTGATTAGTATGTTTTTATTGTTTATTGGTATTTATGTTTTCAGGAAACAATCTGCAACCTTCTCGGATTATTTATAAATATGGACGATGCTATCATTGAAATAAAAAATATTGTAAAAGAATATCCTCTCCGTAGAGGTTTCAGAGACCTGCGTGGACAGGGAGGAGTGCTTGATTGGATACGCGGAAATAAAACAGAAAAATTTCGTGCTCTTGATAATATAACCTTTGACATATACAGAGGAGAAACAGTTGGGATAATTGGCAAAAATGGTTCTGGCAAAAGCACCTTATTAAAAATTATTTCTGGGGTAACCCTTCCAACGGAAGGTAGAGTGCTTGTTTATGGACGAGTTGCTTCATTATTAGAATTAGGTGCAGGTTTTCATCCATTACTAACAGGTAGAGAAAATATTTATTTAAATGCAGGGCTTTTAGGTATGAGACGAGCACAAGTGGATGAAGTTATTGAACAGATTATTGACTTCTCTGGTATCCGTGAGTTTATTGACCAGCCCGTAGATACTTACAGTAGCGGAATGTATGTCCGTATCGGTTTTGCTGTGGCTTCCTTCGTAAACCCTGATATATTTATTGTTGATGAGGTGCTGTCAGTTGGCGATGAAGAATTTCAACGCAAGTGCCGTTTACGCATAGGTGAATTGCGTGAGCAAGGGAAGACCATTGTGTTCGTTTCACATGACCTTGGCACAATAAACGCCCTTTGCAATCGTGTATTTCTTCTTGACCGCGGTAAACTAATAGACCGTGGCTCTGTCTCCGGGACAATTGATTTTTACCTTCGTCAAATTGGGAGAGCAGAAGGTATACATACTATTTCAAATATTTCAAAAGATTTTGAAGCCATTTTCAGTCATGGCAAGGTTTCGTTGTTCTATGAAAAAAGAGAAATAACTTCACCATTAGGTATTGAAGGTGTTACTGTTCATTTACAGCAGGCACATACTTCCTCGATGGGGGATTGGCTTGTCACTGAGCGACAGGACCAATCATTAATAGCCCAGGGAAGTTTATACCGTCTGCCGTTTCAATGGGAATGGAATGTAAACATTCAGGATAATATTCTTACATTATCGCCGTCATTTAGTTTACTAAAAGAAATTCAAATCCAGGCATTAGAGTTCCGAATTTTTCTTCCTGAGATTTATAATCAATTTTTTTATGCTGGGCATGAAGGAAAGTTTACAGATATTCTGCCCGGAAATTTAGGTTGGGTGCCTATGGTTACGCCTAAGGTAGGTGAAACTTCTGCGTTCTTATTAAGTGCAACTGATGATTATCCTTTATTAAAAATAGGATACGAGACAAATGAGCCCGGGTTGTCAATTACTATTGGAAACACAGATTATATCGGTCGTTCTCGGTTCATTAGTTGCCATTTACAAATTCCTGAAACAAACAATTTTCAAATGTCAAAACTTTATTCTATTGGTAAGTTAAAAATTACACTTGCGACAAAGCAGCAATACGAGGAATGGAAGTCTGCATGGATTCAACAGAGAACTATTTTCCTGAAAGATATTGAGTTGAGATTGGGTGAGGGTTTTATCGAGTTTATCCACGAGAAAAGTATGAAACCTATCACACAGGCAGTTCACTTCCACGCTCAATTTAGATTGCAAGGAATGTGGTTCCTTAGTCAAACTTTTTTATGGCAAGCGCCATATAAGCAAGATAACAAATGGATATTTGAAGGTGAATCACAACGATTTCCAATCTCGTTAAAGTGGGAGTTTCTACCTGACGCTAATAACAATCTTCTTAATACAAAAGTATGGCTTACTATAAATGAAGACCTCGTTTTAGAAGAATATAATCTTTCTATTGGTTTAATTTATGACTATCAAAATTGGGAAACACAATTAGAATCAGGAATTTTTTCTGAGATTCCACCTGAACAAGTTGAATATCGTCATTTGAATAATGACTATCACCCTTCGGATTATATAATTGCAACGGGTAAAGATTTACCTCAGGTGCAACTTTTCACAAAACAAAAGAACATGTTCCGTATGACAGCGATTAATCCTGAATATTCTCTAAGTGCGAGGATTATTCAAGCGATTGCAACACCTGAGCAAAAATCGGTGTTTCATTTGAGTAAAGGAACACATTTACTTTTTGATGGTGGTGTTAAATTCAAAATCGGAGATGAACAAAATTAAGGCTTTTGAATAAGATGATTGATATAAAAACATCTATAATTGTCCCTGCATATAACGACTCAACTCGATTACAAAATCTTCTCGCTTCATTTGATTCATTAGAATATGAAGAACCTTTTGAGGTCATAGTGGCAGATGATGCATCTTCGGATGATACACCTGCTGTATGTCAAGAATGGGCTAAGAAGTGGCATTTATACAATTTTCGTTATACCCGCCTACCTAAAAATAGTGGACCGGGCACTGCTCGTAATACAGGATTAGAAATGGCTCGCGGAGATATTGTTGCGTTTACAGATTCTGATTGTAGAGTGCATCCTCTCTGGTTGAAAAGGATTACCTCTGCATTAAACGCGGAAGAAAAAATTGTTGGTGTTGGAGGAAAGGTAAAAGCCATATCTGAAAAATCTATGTTCGCCCGACATTCCCTATTTCATCATGTATTAGAGCCACCGGAACAACTTCATTACCTTGTTACCTGTAATTGCTGCTTTTTGAAAAAGCCTTTACTTGAAGTAGGGGGCTTCGCCGAAGATATTCGTAATCCTGGCGGAGAAGATGTTGCAGCAAGTATTCATCTGTGGAAAAAAGGCTGGCGATTTGCATATCAAAAAGACGCTATCGTTTATCATGATTTCGATACAAACTTTCGCTCTTTCCTGAAAACCTGGTATAACTACGGCTACGGTTGTAGTCTGGTTCTTCATCAACACCTGAACATAGACGAAATATACCCAAATCCAGAGCAAATACCCGATTATGAGAACTACTGGCCTGCTTATATTATGCTGCCTCCTATGACGGGAATTCGGAGTGGATTCCGAGACCTCAAATATCAATGGAAGAAATGCAATATAAAGAAACTTTCTTATACCGACACTTTTGAAATCCTTTTTTTAACATTCTTTCAACGGTTATCTCACCTTTCTGGATGGAACAAAGGCAAGAAACAAGCTTTAAAAAACAAATCATAGTAGTTTACTACATTATACAGAGTTATTATTCAGCAATTTTGTCTGTTAAAAAGATAAAGATTAATATTGTCAATTCCAATATTTTTATGAAGTAAAGGAATTGATAGATAGACTATATTTAGTAAATCTATCTCAAATTGTTTTTAGGAGTTATGTTTATTCCAATTAAAAAATCTTTTTTATATTAGCACCGCAAAGGTGAGAAAGGTGTTTTATTTGAATCTCTGCGTTATAGGGACCTGTGATTTCCCATCCTAAATTGAAAGAACTAAGAACAAGGTCTTCAATATTAGAGTCTTTTAGGAAATTTTGTGCCTTGCCTTTATTCAATGCCTCTTCAAAAAGCGGATTCAACAATATATTAAGTTTTTTCCAATCACCATCACCTGTGTTATGGTCATAAAACCGTTTACCATCTATTACTGCAATTAGTTTATTCGTCGTATATGTAGAACCTTTATCTACATTAATATATTCAGGTGGAATAGGACAGCGAGCATCAAAAAGCGGGATTCCAAACCAGAAATATTCATTAAAATCTTTGCTTTTGGAATTTGCATTTCTCACTGTCCAGTAGGCAGTAATTTGTGCAGTGTGTAAGGTAGGGTCAAGTTTATCTTTCAAGGTTGGGTCGCAACTACAATTTGTAATCCGAAATTCTATATTGAAATAGATATTATTCCCAAGAATTTTTATACCTTCATCGAAATTTTTTTCAATAAGTAAATGAGGCCATGGTTCACCATATTTTCTCAACCTTCCCTGATATTCAACAATACCATTACAATTTAGTGAGATACCCCAATCCTGATTTTCTTCTTGTATAGTAATCTGCTTTGCTTGATTTTTTATTGTCCATGTGGTTTCATTCACTTGATTGAATGAACCCGGTGTTAACAAAAATTGAGTCCCCCATTGAGCCAATTGCCATGTAGGCTTATTATTTGTCTGCTTATTAGGACAGAGTGTCAAAACACCAAGAATGTTTGGTTTATCCACAGGACGAGAAGTAGTCAAAACAAAACCATTAACAAATTCATTTGTGTCCAGGTAATCAATAGTTTCTAATGGAATAAGTTGAGTCTGATATAAAAAAAGCAATAAAGTATAAAATAAAGATTTCATTTTTTCCTTTTATTATTTTAAAAATTACAATATTTTTAATAATTAATTAAATTTATGAAAAAATTTTTATATCTTTTTTAAAAATAAATGGTAAAATAGATAATAAAGGAATAAAAAGTTAAAAACCAAGTTTAGGGAGTTATGTGTGAGAAAAAGAGGTTTATTTTCAAATCTATTTTTATTGTGTGTTTGCTTATTTTGGAGTTGCCAGACTTCCATACCCGACAAATATACCGTTGAAGGGAAATCTTACGGTGTAACCTCTGGTGTATTTCATGGCAGATGGTGGAATTACTATGAGCGTGGATGTTCGTTTTTAGCAGGTGGTTTTTTAGACGAGGCGGAACAGGACTTACGAACTGCAATTCAAAGTCGTTCCCACGATACATGGCAGGCACGCACTTATGGCTTGCACTTTGTAGAATATTTTCCAAACCGTGAGTTGGGCATTACCCTCTACAAAAAAGGGCAACTTGCAGAAGCAGAGAACCTTTTGAGAACTTCAATATCACAGATAGATACGGAACGAGCGAGGTATTATCTTGATTTAATTGTTAAGGAACAAATATCGCGGGGTGAATTGAAGGATACCGAATCGCCCAGAGTAAAAGCAGAACTTGTCGAAATTAGTGGGGAAGTAACAAAAGATAAAAATAAAAAGCAGACTTCCGCTTCTATTATAAAAGAGGTGAATACCATTTTGCGGATTGAATGCAATGATGATTTGGGCATAGAACAAATATCTGTGAATCAGAGCCCTGTGTTTTTGCGACATGGTGAAAATTCAGTTGTAGTTGAGCAGGCTATTGATATTAAGGAAGGCTTACAAAGTTTTACAATTGTTGCGCGAGACCTCGCAGGCAAGGAGAGCACTTTTGATTTGTCAAGTAAAGTAGACCTCACAGGTCCGACTATTGGTATCTTCAAGCCCAGCGATTTTCTTATTACTAATGAGAATGAGGTGCTTATTGAAGGAGTTGCGGTTGACGATTCAGGCATATCGGAAATATTGTTAAATAATAATATCATTTCAGAACAAACAGGTGAACAGCGACAAGAGATTCATTCAGCGGTGCAATTAAAGGAAGGGGAAAATATCTTTGTAATCTCTGCTAGAGATGTTGCTGGCAATGAGACAAGGACAGCATTGAAAGTTTTTAAGGGTGAGCCTCGTTCGCAATCGGCTATGTTATGGTGTATTGCACAGAAGGGTGGAGAATTAAATTATCAGTTAGCCTCTGCATCTTTACCTGAAGGTTTATTCCACAACCTTATCTATGCCCAGACAGATACTAAGGGAATAGATATTAGCATTAAAGCACCTACTCCTGATAAGCCATCAAAGCACAATCGTGTTATTCGTGTGTCAGGAGAGGTCACCAGTTCAAGCAGTGTGCAGGCATTGCTCATTAATGGTGAACCATATACACAGTTGACAGGTGCACCGAAGGAAGCGTTCAACAAGCGTGTTCCATTGCCAAACGAATTATTGTCTTCAGGCGTCGGGACTATGAAATTAGCCATAGAAACACAGAATATGGAAGGTGAAAAGGCAGTAAAGGAAATGGATGTAAAAGTGGAGCCGGTGCTTGTTAATAAAGATGAGACGAAGATGAGCATTGCTTTTCTTGCCATTGGAGGAAGGACACCGACAGATACCTTTGGCAACGATTTGCGGACTACACTGGAAGGAGTTGTAAAAAAGCAAGGACGGTTCTATGTGTTAGACCGAATTTATCTTCAAAATGTGTTGAATGAACAGCAATTGTCCGCAGGCCTGGCTGACCCTAATCGTGCTCTGGATATAGGGCGGATTGTGCCTGCACAAGTTTTCGTAGTCGGTGAGGTTTTCTCACGCAGCGAACAGTCAGCAGAAGTAAAATTGCGTTTGATAAACACAGAGACCTCCGAAATTATATCCATTTTTGATGGATTTATTGATGACACCAATAATGGCGAGCTTATCAAAGGTAAGTGCGAAGTATTAGCTCGACAGTTAGCAGATTACTTCCCACGCTTATCAGGTGAGGTGCTGGACTTCCGCGGTTCAGGCACAAAATATGAGGTGCTATTTAACTGGGCAGAAGACGATGGGATTAAACCGGGAACTTATGCTTTAATACTATATGAATCTTCGCCTGCATGGTTAGACCCTGATACAGGTGCTATTACTCAGCCCGCTGATTATGATGTTCTCTACAAATCGCGAATAGTAAATGTTTCCTCGAGCAGTGTGCGAGGTCAAATAATAATAGATACATCTAAACCGTCGGAGGGAGTAGCCATTGAAAAAGGTTTACCTTCAATTACTATGTAGCATTTTTACAGTCGCACTTATTATGTGTATTCCCCGGGACGCATGGTCGCAGGGCATACCAATTAATTCTTCGCCAAATGTGATTGGTAGCGGTGCTCGTGCTATTGGTATGGGCGGTGCTTTTATCGCTGTCGCAGATGATGCCACTGCCGCTTCATGGAATCCCGGCGGTTTAACACAGTTAGAACGACCTGAATTTTCTGTGGTATATACCTATAAATATCTCGGTGAAGATTTTGAATCTTTACCTCACCCTGAACTTGATGGGAATTATTCGGTTGATTTCAATCAGTTAAACTACATGAGTTTTGTCTATCCGTTTCGGCGAACGATAAAAGGACGAAATATCGTTTTAAGTCTGAATTATCAGGCAAAGTATGATTTTTCACGAGAGATGGACTTTTTCTATCGTGATATTTCGGCTCTGGCATTAGGGAACACTCTTGGATTACATTCATTTGTGGATTATAAACAAAGTGGACAATTGGCAGCCTTATCACCGGCTCTGGGCTTCGAAATAACAGACCGATTGTCTGTCGGAGTTGTTTTAAATTTGTGGGACCAATCATTGCTATCCAATAATGAATGGACGGTTGACCAGGATGAATATCGGACATTTCAGACAAATGGACAGGTTGACCGTTCCTCCTTTTCACATACAGTCATACGAAAAAAATACCGTAATTTTGAAGGGACAAATGTAACCTTAGGTGCATTATATCGTCTAGGCGAACGCTGGCAAATCGGTATGGTGTATAATTCAAAATTTACTGCAGATGTGGATTATGAAGAATGGTGGGTAGTCAATCGTGGTGTAGGTTTTCCGGGATTTTATCACAGTAGAAGACCTATGGAATATACATTTCCTTCCTCTTTTGGTATAGGTGCGGCATATCGCTTCCCTAATGATAAGTTGACATTAAGTTTTGACATTACCCGTTGCGAATGGGACCAATTTGTGATACATGACCCACAAAATAGCAACTGGCTCATGCGGAAGCGTTCAGGTATATCTAATTTGCCCGTAGAATGGAGTCCTCATGACCCAACTTATACCGTCCGAATTGGTGCAGAATATCTGTTCTTCAATCCAAAGAAACCGCGTCAGTCCATACTACCCAGTGTCCGTGTAGGTGCTTTTTATGACCCTGAACCTGCAAGTGGTAGACCTGACCGCTGGTTCGGATTAGGAGAAGGTGATGGCTCTGTTGACAATTATTACGGTATAACGCTCGGTGCAGGCTGCTTAATCAAAAACCGTATTAACATTGATGCAGCGTATGTATATCGCTGGGGAAATAATGTGCGAAAGGATACTTTTGAACTTGTGGGAACAGACGCCGATGTAGAGCAACATCTGTTTTATCTTTCCACCGTTATCTATTTCTGATGTCTTGGCGTATTTGTCATTCGTTTGAGATGATAAAGAATGTCTAACGCCTCTTTGGGAGAAAGTTGGTCTGGGTCTATCTTTCGTAATTCTTCTTCTATGGGACAAGTATGTGAAGTAGTATAAGAATCAAAGAGTGGTAATTGTTGCACCTCTTCTTTGTTCTCGAATTGCCCACTTTCCAGCGAATCCATAATCTCATGGGCACGATGAATTACACTTGTGGGCAAACCTGCTAACTTTGCAACATGAATCCCGTAACTATGGTCTGCTGCACCCTCAAATAAACGATACAAGAATACAATTCGGTCTTTATATTCCCTTACACCTACATTCATATTCACTGCACCATGTAGAAACTTTGTCAACTCTGTAAGTTCGTGATAGTGAGTTGCAAATAATGCCCTTGCCTGGATACGGTCATGAATAAACTCTGCAACAGCCCACGCAATACTAATCCCATCATAAGTGCTCGTGCCTCTTCCTATTTCATCAAGGACAAGCAAACTTCGCTGTGTCGCTGTATTTAGAATGTTGGCTGTCTCAATCATCTCAATCATGAAAGTGCTTTCACCACGGGCAAGATTATCTGATGCACCTACTCGAGTATAAATTCGGTCAACCACTCCTATCTTTGCAGATTCAGCAGGCACAAAACTACCTATTTGTGCCATGAGTGTAATTAAAGCAACTTGTCGCAAATAGGTGGATTTACCAGCCATGTTCGGACCTGTGACTATCATGAGCCGTTTTTCTTGCGTGTTAAGGTAGGTATCATTTGGGACAAATGAACCCGGTCCCAATAAGGTTTCAACAACTGGATGTCGTCCTTCCATAATAACAATTTCATCTGACGAGTTAACCTGAGGCTTGGTATAATTTTGTGAACTTGCAACCTCCGAAAGTGAGAGAAGCACATCAAGCAGTGCAGTATTTTCTGAATTCTTTTGTATCCTTTTTGCCTCAGCAGAGACAGTTTTACGCACTTCTATAAACAGTTCCTCTTCTAAAGCGATACTTCTTTCCTCTGCTGTGAGTATTTCCTCTTCACGCGATTTCAATTCTGGGGTAATAAACCGTTCAGCATTTACAAGTGTTTGTTTACGAATAAAATCTGGCGGAACCGACGCTGCTTGTCCTTTGCTTACCTCGATATAATAGCCAAATACTTTGTTGTAGCCAATTTTCAAGGTCTGGATACCAGTTCGCTCACGTTCCTTCTTTTGCAGGGTAGCAATCCATTCTCGACCACCTCGCATAAGGGAACGGAGATGGTCTAACTGTGCGTTGTATCCATCTTTAAGAATACCTCCATCACTGAGCGAAGCCGGTGGAGATTCTGCAATAGCACTCTCTATGCACCGGACTATTTCAGGCAATTCATCTATATTTTCATAAACATTTTTCAACAGTGCAGATTCACAATGCTCCAATAGTTTCTTCAAGCGAGGTAATCTTTTTAGACAATAGCATAAGGCTCTTATATCACGTGGATTGGTAGTCTGGGCAGTTATCCGTCCTAAAAGTCGTTCTAAATCCCCAAAACCTCTAAGTTGTTCTCGGAGAAATAAACGAAGTTCCCCATCGTTTTTTAACTCCTCAATTGCATTCAGTCTGAGGGTAATCTCGTCAATCTGTTGCAGCGGATAATGTATCCACTGCCGTAATTTCCGTGTGCCCATCGATGTTAAGGTTCGGTCTAATACTCCTAATAAAGTCCCTTGCTTTGAATGGTCGTATAGTGATTCAGTCAGTTCGAGATTCCTTTGAGTATTGCTATCTATAATTACAAAATTAGAAGGTTTATAAATACGAGGCAAATCTAAAAATGGTGTGGAATCGCGTTGAGTTTGGAGCACATATTGAAGCACAGCACCAACCGCTGAGGTAAGTTCTGGACTGTTATCCAAATCCAACCCACGCAAAGTAGATAAACCATAGTATCGCTGAATTTTTTCTGTGCATAATTCCGTATCAAACTTATCATTTGATATTTTTGTTAGAATCAGGTTTGAAAAGAATTTATGAAGCAATTCCTCGATATCTTTGGAAATATTTTCTGGAATTAGCAGTTCTGAAATTGTTAGACGAGTCAGTTCATTGGCTAAAGTTCTTTCATAAGGTGGATTCAACTCGGAAGACATAAATTGTCCTGTGCTAATATCCACCAGAGCAAGTCCTGCCTTCTGTTCACCTACATACAAAGCACCCAGATAATTGTTTACCCCTTCATCAAGAAGTTCTGGTTCTATGATTGTGCCCGGTGTAACAGTTCGCACAATATCACGCTTCACGATACCGCGGGCAACTTTTGGGTCTTCAACCTGCTCACATATCGTTACTGTTTTCCCTGCTTTTATTAAACGGGAGATATAATTATTAACAGAACGAACAGGCACACCACACATAGGCACTTTGCCTTCTTTGGCTTCTCCATCCCTTGAAGTAAGGGCAATCCCTAAAATTTGAGAGGCTTCAAAGGCATCTTCAAAAAACATTTCAAAAAAGTCACCCATGCGGAAAAAAAGCAAAGAATCACCACTTTCTGCTTTGGCACGGAGATACTGCCTCAACATCGGCGTTGCCCGTTCTGGAATAATGTCTGAACTCTTTAACCAATTTTCCTTCTCGTTATGTTCCATCGCTTCTGCTCGCTAAAATATTAGTGAAGGTCATTTAGTCATTGACATAGATATAAATATCTATTTGATGATAGGGGTAAATATTTCTATTTGATTTACATAATTATTTCTTATAGATTAGATTATATTAAGTGTAGGTTTGTAGTGGCAATTTATGAACTACCTATATGACACATCCGAAAAAATGTGTTTTGTGCCTTATTATATAATAATCACATAAAATAAATATTGTGTTTTACTTTTGCGGACTTCACTATTCATTGTGTATTTTGTGATTAAAAAATAAGTTAAAATAAGCAATTAAGTTAGTTATTTCCAGAAAATACTTCATTTATCTTACAATTATTTTTCTATCACAAATTAGTGTGTAATATAAAAGATACTTTTTAGATGTCTTAAAAAACTTTTTATATGATTGAGACATCTGAAAAATTAAATTAGTTGATACAGAAAAGTAATGACAACTCTATATTCAGTTTTTCTAATTTATTAGATAAACCACCAGGTTCACAATGAGGTAAGACATAAAGTCCGCAAATAGAAAATAAACATATATTTTATATTCTTACTGTAGCATAGACATTCTTGTCTGTGTCTTTAAAACTTGCAACTTGTCTACATTAGATAGTTTTTGGGGTATATCAAAAAATCTTGAATGTAGGGGCGTATTGCATACGCCTAAAAAATGATACCTCCGCAAACAGACGATACCTCTGTGGTGTCGTCTATTGGGGAACTGTCCCAAAAGTCCTTTTTTGTTAAATTTTTACAAAAAATAGATGGTTATTTATATTGATATGCGATTGTTTCAAACTGCTTTTATAAGTTTGTGAACCACCGAAATTGTATTAATTTGACTTTTTGGACAGCCCCCTACAAAACATAATCATGTTGAATATATCACTTGCAATAATAACAAATTAAACAGCATGCAATAATATATTCGGGATTAAAACCACAAAAAAAACAGACAAGAATGTCTGTGCTACGCAAATCAAAAGAAAACACAAAAATTCCTTTCTGCGGTCATATTGTTTTCCATTGTGTTCTTTGCGGTAAGCAATAAAGGCAGAAGTGCTTCCGGATGTGAGAGCAGAGCATTATTGAATGAGATAAAGGAGAAGGTGAAGCGAGGTAGTATTATTTATACAGACAATATAAGGTTTATACTATCTTGTTGATGCTTGAGGGTTATCTTTCCCGGCATGGACATATCTAACTTTCTCAATCTTATTCTATCTATGGTTATGATACCTTGGAAACGCATGAGAGTTATTTTCTATGCCGAGGTATGCTAAATCTTTTCAATCCTGTCCATAGTTATGATAACTTAGTATTGCATGAAGATTATTTTCCACATTTAAGGATAAATAAAGAGCAGAGATTTACTAATGGTAAGGTATACATAAATGGCGTAGAAGGCTTTTGAAGTTTTGCTAAGGAACGATTGATGAAATTCCATGGAATTTCATCAAAATATTTTGTATACTATTTGAAAGAATTAGAATTTAGATATAATAATCGTAATAAAGATTTTTATACTTTATTTTAACATCTTTATTACTATTGGATTAAAGTGAATAATCAACTAATTTATAATTTATTTAAAAATATAAATAACTTTTTTAAATATGTGTTATAAATGTGTTATAACATATTCATAAATTGAATTAGGGTTGTGTGTTAAATTATTAACTTAACCAGAAAGGTTAGAAAAATGAAAAAAGCAAATCAACAAGGTAAATTTAATTTCAACTATGTATTTTTTTACATTTCATTGTTTATTGTTGTTCCTCTTTTTGCTTACTCCGCTCCTATACCGATATCTACATTGGCCGATTTAACAAAAATAGGTAATGACCCGGGTTATCCTTTAAATAGTGATTACATGATGACAAATAATATTGATGCTTCAGAGACAGGTAGCTGGCTGGGAGGATTCAGCCCTATTGGTAGTAGTAGTATTGGAGATAGGTTCACGGGGACTTTTGATGGTAACGGCTATGCTATATACAACCTTTTTATTGACCGACCTACAAAGGATTATATAGGTCTTTTCAGTTTTATAGAAGGAGGAACAGTTAGTAGGTTAAAATTATTCAATATAGATGTCAGGGGAAGAACTACTGTTGGAGGATTAGTTGGCAACCTCTATGGGGGAACTTTAGAAGGTTGTATAGTGATAGGGCATATATATGGTTCAGGATATTGTGGAGGTTTAGCAGGAATAATTTCATCTTCTCCGAGTTATCCTGCAAATATTAGGTTGTGTTATACATCGGGTATTCTTAAATATAGAGATTCGCCTGCCTCAAAGCAGAATTTTGGTGGATTGGCTGGATATATAAATAGTTTAGGGACCCCAGGGAAAATTATCTTATGTTTTTCTCAAATGGATATTATTACTGATATAGATGATATGTCATATTTAGGTGGGTTTGCTGGGAGTGTAGAGGGTACAATAAATATTTCAACCGATTATTCTACTGGAAAAGTTCCGAAGGGCTCTTTGGGGATTGGAGGCTTTATCGGTGAAATTGATGCCTCGGTTACAGTAGACAAATGCGTTTGGGATATGGATAGTAGTGGTCAGGATATTTCCGCTGGGGGTAAGGGCAAAACAACTAAAGAAATGAAAAGAATAACCACCTTTTCAGATATGGGATGGGATATTTCTGATACCCCTTGTTCTTCTTGTTCAACAGACTGGTCAATTTATCCTGACCAATCCTATCCGTTTATATGTAAATTGTCAGGTTTAATTCCAGATGTAAGAGGCGATGAACTCTCAGTTGCAGAAAACAAAATTTATAAAGGTGGATTTGATTATGTTGTAGAAGAGATATACCACAATACAATCCCTGCTGGCTATGTAATTGACACAGACCCTGAAAATTCCTGTTATTTTCCTTATGGAGATGTTGTAACAATTATTAGTTCTAAAGGTCCATTCCCTCCGATTTATATATCCACCATAGAAGAACTACAACTTATTGGTAATGACCCGGCTTATCCAGAAGATAACGAATATCATTTAGCCAATGATATTGATGCTTCCGCTACAAGAGAATGGAATGAGGGAGCAGGGTTTATTCCTATTGAAAGATTTTCAGGGATATTTTACGGGGATGGGTATAAAATTTCTGGCTTATACATTTCCAATGATACAGGGTACCCAACAGGCTTATTCCAAAGTATTATAAAACCTACAGGGGCTTTGGGAAGAGTAGAAAATTTAATAATAGAAAATGCAGAAATATATGGTATCGGATATACCGGGATTGTAGCAGGAGAAATACTTACACCTGTTCCAGAAAGTACTCCGACTTTACAAGATATAGCAACAAGTGGAGAAGTTTTCGGTGTAAATTCAGTAGGTGGTTTAGCAGGTGTTATTCGTAGTGGAATATCAGTATATGACTGTTCCATTCGCGCAAATGTACATGCAAGAGAATCAATTGTAAAAATATCCTATGGACGCTTGGGAGGTGTTTGTGGTTATGCGGCAGGTTGTCTATTATCACGGGTTTCATACATAGGTACGATTATGTCAGATATTGGGGACTCTTTTGGCGGAATAGCAGGATATGCGGGTCCTGATGGAATGGTAGTTTCTAATGCGGTGTTTGTAAATTGTTATGCTCAGGCTTCAATACAAAATAAAAATCCCATAAGCGAGAATATTGGGGGATTAATTGGTTTTGCAGATGTAAATACCGAAGTTACGAATTCGTATTCGGCTTCTACTTTCTCGCGTATCCCTCTTACTACAGGTGGGCTGATTGGAAATGGAAACACGCCTATAGTTGTTAATAATTCCTATTGGGATAAAGATTTATCCGGAGTGTCGAGTTCTTTTGGCGGTGGGACAGGTGAGTCTACAGAAAATATGAAAAGACAATCTACATTTGTAGGTTGGGATTTTGTAGGAACATGGGGTATTGTAGAAGATAGTAGCTATCCCTTGCTCCTTAAAGACCTGATGATAATGACAAACATGGAAACCTGGTATTATACAAATGCCGAAGATTGGTTGTTATTCAATGGTATATCATATAGTCTTACTTATGAGTGTAATAATGTAATCTTACCAGATTATGTTATTTCACAATCCATAGCACCTCAACAATGGGTACAAGTTTTTTATCCGGACCCGGTAATATTATCTATCTCCACAGGACTTTGTCCTCCTATACTAATGAACTCCATTGACCAGATTGCGCTAATCGGTAAAGTGCCTGAGTTCCCATTAGACGGATATTATGTCCTGGAAAATAATATTGATGCTTCTGATACAAGAGATTGGAATGCCGGTGCAGGTTTTGAACCGATACAAAACTTTACAGGATTATTTGATGGAAATGGATATATAATGTCTGATTTATATATAAACCGACCTGGAGAAGACGGTGTAGGTCTTTTTGGTTTTGTAGAAGATTCAGGGAGAATTAGGAATGTTTATATTAAAAATGCAGATATTACAGGGAACAGTATGGTCGGTATACTGGTGGGGGTAAATGTGGGACATATTCAACACTGTGGCGTCAGTGGAACTGTTACAGGAAATGATTTGTATACAGGTAGTTTGGTGGGATGGAGCAGCGGTTTGATTAATGAATCATTTGGAGTTGCTCAGGTTCGTGGAACAAACTATGTAGGGGGGCTCATCGGATTAAATACTTCTTCGTTTTTCATGTATAATAGCTATAATAACTACTTCTGGGGAATTGTTTATGGAGATGATAGAGTAGGTGGATTTGTTAGTTATAACGACAGCTATATCGAAAATTCCTATGCAGTAGCCGAGGTGATTGCAGTAGATAAGGCACTCGTTGGAGGATTCTGTGCCAAAAATGAAGGAGGTACTATTTCCTCCTGTTATTGGGATAAGGAATATAGCGGATTAGAAATATCTGACGGAGGAGAAGGGAAGACTACTGCGGAAATGAAATCAGAAGCCACATTCCCTGGTTGGGATTTTTCATTTGTATGGATGATTAACGAAGGGATAACCTATCCTTTCCTCCATAACAATAATTATTTGTTTATTGAAGATTATAAAGGCCAGTCTTATAATACTATTAGCACATTCCTTGAAAACTTAGGAATGTTTACTAATAGTGAAAAGAGATGCGACTGGGTTTATGATGCTGGATTAGTTGTGGAAAATTCATTCATAGGATTAAATATCCCTATATTTACAAATATTGATTTTGTTGTCTCCTTAGGACTTTGCACCACAGTTCCAGATGTGGTAGGAGATACCCTTGTGAACGCTATCAACGAAATCCATTCAGCAAATCTAGTAGTTGGCAGTGTAGTAGAGGAATGTAATGCATATCCTTTAGGAGTTGTTTTCGAACAATATCCTATTAGTGGTGAAGTAGTCGTTGAAGGTTCAACAGTGGCTCTAAAGGTTTCTTTAGGCCCTTGCCCCGAAGGAGAAGGTACTCCCGAAGGAGAGGGAGCAGTTGAAGGCACACCAGAAGGGACACTTGAAGGTGAAGGAACTGTAGAAGGAACTCCCGAAGGAGAAGGCATAGTTGAAGGTACCCCAGAAGGGACCCCCGAAGGAGAAGGCGTAGTTGAAGGTACGCCAGAAGGGACCCCCGAAGGAGAAGGCGTAGTTGAAGGTACGCCAGAAGGGACTCCCGAAGGAGAAGGCGTAGTTGAAGGTACCCCAGAAGGGACCCCCGAAGGAGAAGGCATAGTTGAAGGCACGCCAGAGGGAACACCAGAAGGCGAAGGCATAGTCGAAGGTACGCCAGAAGGTACCCCTGAAGGCGAAGGCATAGTTGAAGGTACGCCAGAAGGTACCCCTGAAGGCGAAGGCATAGTTGAAGGTACGCCAGAAGGTACCCCTGAAGGAGAAGGAGTAGTTGAAGGCACGCCAGAAGGGACTCCCGAAGGCGAAGGCGTAGTTGAAGGAACACCAGAAGGGACTCCCGAAGGCGAAGGCGTAGTTGAAGGAACACCAGAAGGGACTCCCGAAGGCGAAGGTGTAGTTGAAGGAACACCAGAAGGGACTCCTGAAGGAGAAGGTGTAGTTGAAGGAATACCAGAGGGAACACCAGAAGGCGAAGGCGTAGTTGAAGGCACGCCAGAAGGGACTCCCGAAGGAGAAGGTGTAGTTGAAGGAACACCAGAAGGGACTCCTGAAGGAGAAGGTGTAGTTG
>Ga0208826_1000934_pt1 | contig 27259 bp, 25 predicted proteins | sample AD_UKC115_MetaG_FD_184451 | JGI IMG/M metagenome (GOLD analysis project Ga0208826, IMG submission 184451) | Active sludge microbial communities of municipal wastewater-treating anaerobic digesters from Hong Kong - AD_UKC115_MetaG (SPAdes)... | ecosystem: Engineered > Bioreactor > Anaerobic >...
ATTATAAAAGAGGGAGTCATTTCAATATCACCACAGGGAGACAGTACAGAATGAAGATGAAGATCTGCCTTAATCATTTTAAAAGATCATACAGTTTTCCGGAGAGTTCAAATGCTCCAAGGTCACTGCCCAAAAGAGGAATTTCCTCTGCAATTGCGGCTTCTACGGTCTCTGCCTCCGGTACAAATCCCTTGACAAGAACAATTGCAGCAAGTTCTTTCAAAGAAGCTACTGCAACGATATTTTTGTGAGTCTGCAATGTAATCCAAACCTGCCCCTCTTCTGCATGCCCCATAACATCTGAGAGCAGGTCAGAAGTATATCCCCCTTTAACATCACGCATTGTACCTTGAGGAAGATAAAAAACCTTCAAATTTAATTTTTCAATAATTTCATTAACTGACATATATCATATTGTTAATCGTTTTTTCTGTTAAATCGGTCCTTTCCCCAAATACTCTCCATAATCCTTACAGCTTCAGAAAGAGAAATCTCTCCCATTTTTTCATAAAGAGTCCTCAAAAAAATGCAGTCATTTATATCTGCCTGATCCTTAACTACATCCTCAGCAAGAGCTTCGCAACTTGGAGCACCACAGGCACCGCAATCGATTCCCGGGAAAAGTTTTCTCAGCTCTCTTGCCTTTTCCATCTTATTAATTGCCCTCTCAAGATCACTATCATACTTAACCATTGATCGAGGTTCAATTTTATCCATATGAATCACAGCTGAACAGTGTTTTTGATATTCAGAAACAAGCGCATGAGTAGATGGCAAATTTGAGGCATAATTTTTCATGCTCTCCGATATAAGAAAGCGATTTCTGTGAGAGAGTATACCTCCTGCACACGATTGGTCGCATGCCCTGAGTTCAAGAAAATCAAACCCTTCTATCTCCTCATTCTCAAGCATCTCCAAAAAGTCGATTACATTATTCATTCCATCAATTGACAGGCATTTTCCTTCAATATGTTTCGCTTCGCCGCCTGTTGTCGGGAACAAAACACCCTTCGAAGAAATGGCACTGTTAACCTTCACGGATTTTGTGATAGGCAATTTTTGCTTATATGCAAGATAAACCTTGTTAAAAAAGAAATCCATATTGATAACCCCGTTAATAGGAGAAGTATAACCTCCAACAGGTGATTTAACAGCAGCTATTTTCCCTATGCATGGAGTAAGGTAAAAAATCCCCAAATCCTCCTCGGAAACCCCATCTGAAGCAAAATTACGTTTATAATACTGAGCAGTAATCTCAATAGGAGGCAAGAGTCTCATAATGTTGTCAACGAGAGAAGGAAAACGAACCTGAATCAATCGGACAACTGCAGGACAAAAAGAAGATATTGCAGGTTTTATTGCATGTTTGACATATTCATTCTCTTCTTTAATGAGAGTATCGACACTTTGCTCTACCGCACAAATTTCTGTAAATCCCAATTCTCCGATTATGCCATTTATCACATCCTTTTTAATATGATCATCAAACTGTGCATAAAAAACTGATGGCACAAGCAGAATTCTGTACTTGTAGTCAAATATTTTTTGAAAATCATCGTCCATTACACGAATTGCCCTTGTAGGACATTCCCTGTAGCACTCTCCACAATCAATGCACCAGTCAACATGAATCTTGGCCTTACCATCTGAAACTCTCAAAGCTTCAGTTGGACAAACCTTCATGCAGTGAGAACAGCCAATACAGATGTCATGCATGATTTGAAGAGCTCTGTGATATGTAGTTTCTTCTCTTCTCATCAAAATTTTATTTCAATATTCAAAGTAGTTCCTTTGCCCACAACCGTATCTATACTCAATTTATCGGCATTCTCACTGATGTTTGGCAATCCCATACCTGCCCCAAAACCCATCTCGCGTACCTCTTTGGAAGCCGTAGAATACCCCTTGGTCATAGCAAGCTCAACATCAGGAATACCCGGTCCCTCATCTTTTACCGTTATATAGATGCCTGAGGGATTAATATCAGCACCTATAACACCTCTGTATGCATGTGCCACCACATTAACTTCTGCTTCATACAAAGCTACAACAACTCTTTTTATCAATGATGGATCTACATTTAACTGCTTCAGTATTTTCTTGATCTGAGAAGAAGCAATTCCGGCATTTGAGAAATCTCCTCCTTCAACATTATACTCAACATGCATATTAATATACAGGTTTAAGTCCGTTTACATAGAGAATTCCTGCACATTTGAACATAGAAAAGCGTGTGCAGATAATCACAATATTACTCTCTTCCGCAACCTCAAGCATATCAGGAGTCACCTGCTTGTTCCTGCATATTATCATATATGGTACATCAGACATTTCAGCCGTCCTCACAGCCTGAACATTGCAAAGTCCGGTGAGCAAAATAAAATTCTGAATTTTCACAGTCAGTACATCACTCATCAAATCTGAAGCAAATGCATATTCCACCTCATCATCCATTCTGGATTCTCCAATTACCACAGTCCCTTCTATCAGTGAACATATTTCTGAGATTTTCATGCCTTCTGCAAACTTTTAATATAACATCTTCTTTTCATATAAGGAGAATAGTGATATCTCTCCCACACTTTAAACACCGAGTTTTCCTCTGCTTGAGGATTAGTTATTGCATACTGAAGATCAAGTTCTTTAAAACGAGTTGCCAGATATGTATGAATCACCGACGAGATTCCGGTGTTTTGCCACTCTTTGGCTGCACCCATAATCATCAGGTCTATGCTGTCAAACTTCTTAAAACTTCTGTAAATATGGTACCAGCCAAATGGAAAAAGTTTACCATGTGCCTTTTTAAGAGCCTCGGAGAAACTCGGGAAACAAATAGCGAAAGCTGCAATTTTATCATTCTGGTCGAGTATCACACAAGTTAGTTCCTTTTTAAGTAAAGGAATGTACTCGCGCCCTATTTCAAGAATCTCTTCCCTGTCAAGAGGCACAAAATTGTCAATATTCCTAAAACTTGTGTTATAACTTTCAAAGAATTCTAAAAGCATTTTATCGTTATTCTTGAACATCTCTATGTCGGCAATTCTAAGCTTATATCTATCCATTATCATCTCGTTTATCCTTTTCAGCTTGTCAGGTACACCAACATTAGCAGCCAGCTTTATCTGCTTCCAGTCGAGCTGTTTCCCGTAACCAAGTTGTTCAAGAATAGATCTGTAATAGGGATAATTATACAAACAATTCGCAGGAGGTGTGTTTTCAAATCCTTCGATTAAAACTCCCTGTCTATACCAAGTATTATATCCTAGAGGGCCATGAATCTCTTCCATACCCAAAGAAACTCCCCACTCTTCAACCTTACCAAGAAGAGCTGAAGCAACCTCAATATCCTCTACAAAGTCAAACCATCCAAATCTAATTCTCTTGTTATTATGGTATTCGTTAGCCCTCGGGTTGTAAATTCCTGCAATACGGCCAACAATTTTGTTGTGATCGGAATAAGCCAGCCACAATCTTAATTTACAATAGCTCAAAGATGGACTTGCAGTCAATGATCTTATCTCATCCTTATCAAGAACAGGTACATATTGTTTGCATTTTTTATAAAGCTTATGGGGAAAACGGACAAATTTTTTTATCTCAGAAGTAGTTATGGCCTCACGAATTTCAACTTTCATTCCCGGTCAGTATTAATGTTTAAAGGCAACAAATGTAATTAATAATTTTAATTTTTTTTGGAGATATCTATAAAGTAACAAATTACCACCTGTGCACATGCAATACCAAAGGCAGCAGGAAGATAAGACAAAGTACCAACCACTGATTTTTTGTTTTGCTCTTCAACAGGTACAATGGCATTTTTTTCAGGTAATTCTCTGGAAAACACCACCTTGAATCCGCTGCTGATTCCCTCTTTCCTCAATCTTTTCCTCAGCATGTAAGCCAGCGGACAGTTATAAGATTTTGATATATCAGCAATCTCAATTGCTGTTATGTCGTATTTGGCACCGGCTCCCATGGAGCTGACAATCGGGATCCCATTTTTTAAAGCATATTTGATAAGAGCTATCTTTGGAGACAGCGTATCAATTGCATCCACAATATAATCAATCTTTTCTCCTCCAAGCAAAAGAGCAACATTATCTTCGTTAAGAAAATCTGCAACAGTCTTAATGTCAATTTCAGGATTTATATCTCTCAATCGGGAAGATATAACATCCACTTTTTTCATCCCAATTGTGCTTTCAAGAGCAAGCAACTGACGATTTCTATTTGAAGAGGTCACAATATCCGGATCAATAACATACATAGCCCCTATACCGGCTCTCGCTATCATTTCGGCAGCAAAAGCTCCAACACCTCCAACACCCACAACAACCACTCGTTTGGATGCAAAGCTATCTATCACCTCGCGACCTACCAACAGTTCACTCCTTTCCAGCCAATTCTCCATCATCTATTTTCAAGATTTTTAGCTTCATTCCACAATCTGTCCATATCTTCGAGTGAGAGAGACTTTATAGACAAACCACTTTTAGCAGTTTCGCTTTCAATATAGCCAAAGCGTTTTAAAAATTTACGGTTTGTCATCTCAAGAGCAGTATCAGGATTTATATTATAAAGTCTTGCCGCATTAATCAAAGAGAACAAAAGATCGCCAAATTCACCTTCCAATTTACAATCCGCATTATTTTCAGCTTCTTTTTCAAAATCACCTGCAGTATTATTCTTAAGTTCCTCTTCAAATTCAGCTATCTCTTCTCGAACCTTATCCCACACCTCTTCTCTTTTCTCCCAGTCAAAACCTACAGCTCTAACTTTGTCCTGCATGCGGTATGCCTTAACAATAGATGGCAAGGATGAAGGAACTCCGGAAAGAATAGTCTTATTGCCATCCTTCTCCTTTCTCTTAAGTTGCTCCCAGTTTTTTATAACCTCTCCCGCTCCAGAAACCTGAGTCTCACCAAAAACATGAGGATGCCTGAATATAAGCTTGTCACAGCACCTGTTAATAACATCAGAAATATCGAAACTACCCTTTTCAGAAGCAATTTTCGCATAGAAAACAATATGAAGCAATATATCTCCAAGCTCCTTGCTTATATTATAATCATCCGAATTAATAATAGCATCACTCAACTCATAAGTCTCCTCAATAGTAAGGGGTCTAAGAGATTCTGCAGTCTGTTCCCTGTCCCAGGGACATTTTTCTCTTAACTCATCCATTATGTCAAGAAGCCTTACGAAAGCTTTAATCTCCTCATTTCTATCCTTTTTCATTATCATTAGTAATTTAATAACTATTTTCAAATCTTATTTTAATCTCAGTCGATGTATCGATGTTTTCTAAAACCGCCATATTACCCTGGTAAACAGCTATCTCAAGCAATCCGAGTGAATTGAACAAAGCAAAAATCTCACCGGGATCATGAGAAAAGTAACTTGAAGATATCTTGCGGATTTTAGAATATGGTCCCGCCACAAATATTGTAAAATTTCTTCCTCTGTGTATTTTGTCAAAAAGTGTCTTTTCGATATTTGTAATAGCGTTACCAAAAGAGTCAATGTACACAACTTTGCCTGTAATTGACTCGTCATTGTAAACCAATTGAGGTGAAGTTTCAATTTTCACCTCTGTTGCAATAGTGTTTTCCTTAAATGAGTTACCAATAATTGTCTTAACTCCCTTTACAAAAAGTCCCAATGAAGAAAAAGAATTACTTGCCATATCTTCAACTATGGAAAAAGCTATAGCAGGAACTGAATCCAACAAAAGAGAAAAACGTCCGTCATTGACACCTATGAAATAGTGACCTTCAGAATATACGACAATCATACCTGTATCCGAAGAAGGCTCACTCATGACACCCATCAGATGAATAGACCCTTCCGGAAAAAACCTGTAAGTATTTTTAAGAATAAACACCTCCTGCAAGACATCAAAAGGGGTAATAGACTTTGAAATTTCAACCACTTCAATCCCGCCGTCAAGAGATAACAACATTCCTTTGAGAGCTCCGGTATAGTAGTCACCCTTGCTCCAGTCGCTCGTAAGTGTCACAATAGTCATCAGCCGGAATTTATGATTGTGCAAAGATAGAAAAATTTCATACATTTGCCCCTTACATAAAATTAAAAACAATATTGGAAACGTCTAAATATCAGCAATTTAACATGAATGGCAATTTAAAGTTTATTAGCGCAGACGAAGCTGTCAAAGTTGTAAAATCAGGAGATCATATCCATTTAAGTAGCGTGGCAAGTGCGCCTAAAATTCTCATAGAAGCTCTAATGCGCAGAGGAGATGCCGGAGAACTAAAAGATGTACGTATTCATCATCTTCATACTGAAGGTTCTGCCCCTTATACTGATGCAAAATATGAAGGAATCTTTTTTCACCAGGCTTTTTTCGTTGGGAGCAATGTCCGTAAAAACGTCCAGGCAGGTTATGCCGATTATATACCAATTTTTTTGAGTGAAACACAGAAACTATACAGAAGTGGAGTTCTTCCTTGCAATGTTGCAATGGTTCAAGTATCACCCCCAGACAAGCATGGTTTCGTTTCATTAGGGACATCTGTGGATGCAACTCTTGCGGCCATAGAATGTGCAGAACATGTTATCGCAGTTGTCAACAAAAATGTACCAAGAGCATGGGGAGACGCAATGATCCCAACCAGCATGATCAATTTTTTTGTTCAATGTGATGAACCTCTCGAACAGGCACATTTTGCAGAACCAAACGAGATTGAATCGGCTATAGGTAAAAACTGCGCAGAATTAATAGAAGATGGGGCTTGTCTCCAAATGGGAATTGGTGCCATTCCAAATGCAGTTCTTGCACAGCTTGGCAATCATAAAAACATAGGCATTCACACCGAAATGTTTGCCGATGGTGTCTTGCCTCTTGTAGAAAAAGGTGTGATAAATGGTGCAAATAAAGTTATCGACAAAGGGAAGATGGTCTCCACATTCTTAATGGGATCACAGAAATGCTATGATTTTATTGACGACAATCCAATGGTAAAAATGATGGACGTAGGCTATACAAATGATCCATTTGTAATTTCCAAAAATCCAAAAGTTACTGCCATAAACTCCGCTCTTCAGGTTGACATAACAGGCCAGGTTTGTGCCGATTCGCTTGGAACCAAATTCTTTTCTGGAGTTGGAGGTCAGATAGACTTCATATACGGTGCTTCGCTCTCAGAAAGAGGAAAAGCCATTATTGCAATGCCATCGACTACTAAAAAAGGCGAAAGCAAGATTGCACCAGTTCTCACTCCCGGAGCTGGAGTAGTTACAACAAGAAACCATATTCACTGGTTCGTTACAGAATACGGAGCAGTCAATCTCTATGGCAAATCATTGCAGGAAAGAGCCAAATTAATAATAAGTGTGGCAAATCCCAATCATAGAGAAGAACTTGACAAGGCAGCCTTTGAACGCTTTGGCCCTCACTATCACTTTATTGGATAAATAACATATCGGACGATTAAAAAATGTCAACACAGACAAATTTAGTCGTCCGAGTCATCATTATCGTCTGAAACAACTTTTATCCAGTACACCATCGGTTGATACCTTCCGAAACCCTTTGAAGAAGATCCGTATCCCCAGCTTGAAGAGAAAAACACAACTGAGACACCACCATGTTTCATATTCAACAAAGCCTTATCAATTGCAGGAATTAACTCATTGTCAGTTGTCTTGTCTATATCTACAATGGTGTGGCTGAGAGCTGTATAGGAGACAGAAGAGTTATAAATTCTATATTTTCTGGCAGTATCCTCAATATTGGTATCAACCACAAATCCATCAAGTAATCGTGCTACATACCAAAAAGAGACATACTCATCGACAGCAAGAGTATCACCGATACCCTCTTCAAGAGACTTATGATAAAAGCCATAAGCTATAGAATCTATACCACCATAATATTTCTTACTATATGCCTCAAGAGTGTCAATCTGAAATTTGGCCACACTCGGGACTACCCTGAGAACCTCAATGTCATACACATAAGGTGCAGAAAGAAGATAAGCACTACCTTTATAATTATAGTTTGAAAGCCATGTTGGAATGATAAACTTAATCCTTCCGCCCTGTTTCACCAACTTTAAAGCCTCTTCAACTCCTCTCATAAGTGAATAGTCTCCCATTTGGAAAAGTCTCGGACCAAAATATGTTGTATCAGAATATGTACCTATAATCTTCGCAATAGAATCGTATGTGGTGGCAGAATAATTATTCCTAAAATCCATGACCGAATATCTGACATAGACACCGGAAGTATCTGTAATCGCAGGACCCGTACCCTCCTTGAGATTTATAATGTATAGCCCGGAAGAAGTCTTGGTCAATGTATCTTTATATATAACCTTAACGTGCGATTCAATATATCTCTGTTCAATATTATCTGTACTTTCCGATTCCTCTTTTGCGCATGAAGAAAAAAGTGACAGTATTACAAAAATAGACAAACTTTGTTTAAATAGTCTTTTCATCAATATCATATTTATTTCTTAACCACATTCTTAATCCATATTTCAAAAATAAGCGGAGACATAGCCGGCACAACTCCAACTTCAACATTGCCAAACCCTAACGATGAAGGGAAAACGATATATGAATATTCCCCCTCCTTAGCACCTGTGAGACCCCTCACAAGTCCTTCCAAAAGTTCTCCACTCTTCACAAGAACATTCCCTGCATTAAAACCCCTGTTATATACATCTATCCCCAATTTAGATGATAACGAATCCAAATTTGTGTCAAAAATTGTGCCCAAGCCGTTAGAAAAGATATACCCTGCATAATTGAAATAAAGAGAATCCCCATTCTCAACCGTCTCACCATCCCCCTCCTTCATTATTATTCTTACAGCCAAACCGTTTGTTATCACTGTTTGGCCACTGCTACTTAATGAAGAGACATAATTATCAATCTGCTTAATCTCATCATCGAGAGTTTTCTGCTCAGCCTTGTCAGAGCATGATACTATTGCTAAAGCAGCACAAAATATTGCAATAATCCAGCCTCTACTATTCTCCCTTTTTATATTCATCATAACATATTTTGAGAGATTCAATAAAATACTTTTCAACTTGGTCAAAAGGAATAAATAATTTTCCTCCGGCAGCCCGTTCATGCCCTCCTCCATTAAAAAAACGTCTCGCCATACTGTTCACGGAAAAATCATTTTTTGACCTAAGAGAAACCCTTACATAATTATCACCTTCAGTAAATAAAGCTGAAATATTTATACCTTTGATAGACAGGGGAATATTCACAAAACCCTCTGAGTCACCCTCATTAAAGCCAAATCTGTTTTGGTCACACTTTGAAAGCATAATATAACCCGCCTCAAGGCCATACAAAATTACCATCTTTTCGGACATCAAATAACCCATAAGACGCATCCTTGCCTCACTAAAACCTCCAAAGACAAGATATTGAAGCTTCTCCTTGTCAATACCTTTTTCCATCAAATCCGATGCCATCCTGAAAGTAGATGAAAAAACTGAATTGGCAAAATTATTGGTATCTGTCATCATTCCCACATAGAGTGGCTCAGCTACTTCCAGAGGTATATCACCTCCAAGCAGTGAAAAAAAGAGCCAATAAAGTATTTCGCAATTAGAAGAGGTCTCAATCTTAGAAATAACAAGGTCAAAAAAGTCTGTCTGTGGTGATGGATGATGATCAATCAAAATTTTTGGAGCCTTGCATTCCCGCACCAGACCCTCCATATCATCAATTCTGGATAAATGGTTAAAATCCAAAGCAAGCAACAAATCACACTTAAAAATCAAATCGGAAGATCTCTCCTTGCAATTTGAAAATACTAATATCTCACCATTTGTATCTAAAAAAGAAAGATAGTCAGGATACTTGTTGGGGATTATTACATTTACACTCTTTCCTGAAAGTTTAAGAAAACGAGACATGGCAACAACTGAACCAATAGCGTCGCCGTCAGGATTGGTGTGACCCAATATAACTATTTCATTTGCACGTGATATAAGTTGTGAGAAAAAATCAACTTGCTCTTTTGCTAAAAAATCATTCATCTTTCAAAACTTGTCACAAAAATATAAAATATATTGCGGAGTCTGAATATTTGTCTTACTTTTGTAAAACTTATATGAAATATTTAAAATAAAATTCATAAACCCAATGAAAAATATCTTAACATACTTTGTTCTGCCTGTCATCGTAGTATTACTAGGCTATTTGGTATACAAAAGTCTCAGGGCACCTGTTGAATTCAATCAGGCTAAAGCCTATCGGGAACAAATAGCTATTGAGAGACTCAAGGACATCCGCACATTACAAACTGCCTACAAAACAAAATACGGCAAGTATACTGCAAGTTTTGACACATTGATCAACTTTTACAATAATGATCACATTACTCTCGTGAAGCAGATTGGATCAATGGATGACTCAATAGCAGTTGCTCAGAAAAAAGTTTTCCGCGACAGTATTAAGATTGCAGTCAGGGATACTCTTCTCAAAAGACCTGGTTTTGTCATAGACTCAATCCAGTACATTCCTTTCAGCGGAAAGCAGAAATTTGAGATGAAAGCAATTATTGCCAAAGTATCCGGAGTTAATGTACCTCTCTTTGAGGCATGTGCTCCATATGATCTTCTGCTCAAAGGGTTGAATCGTCAATATATTGTCAATCTCAACTATGAGAGAACCTCAAGCGACCGTTACCCTGGTCTCAAAGTCGGCAGCATTGATGCTCCAAACAACAACGCAGGAAACTGGGAATAAAATGCCGGTCATTGTTGCAAACCAGCCGGAGTTGGGGAAAACTGCGGAAAAAAGATTATCCATTCAGGCTGACTTGAGTGGATTTTCTTTTTGCGTAACAGATGTCTCCCGAAATAAGTTGCTCTATCTTTTCAAATCATACTTCAATTGGGATAGAGTACACACTGATATATTTATCAGGCATGTAGATGAATGCATTAAATCTCACCCGGTTCTTAAACAACAATATAAAAGTGTTGACTTTATATACGATACTCCAAAATACGCTCTCATCCCCAAACATTTATATAAAAAGGGCGAAGAACTCCAATATATTACCAAGCTCTATCAGCTGGAAGACGTTGAAGAAATAGACGTAATAGAAGATTTGGAAAAAGAGATTGTTATTCTTTTTGCAGTAAACAGTACTATTTTAAATCTTTTAAGAGAATCCCAGCCTTCATTCAGAATATTTCCAGCCATATTTCCTGTAATGAAGCATTTGATCAACATCAATGAAATCAATAAAATATTCTTCAAATACAACAAAGGCGAAACTTCGATAATAGCATTTGAAGGAAAGAGGCTGCTTTTTTGCAACAATTTTCCTGCACAGCACTTCAACACGGCTCTTTACTACCTTTTTCTTGCAGTAAAGCAAATACAGTTCAATCCGGAACAGACTACAATTTTTGTCAATGGCTCAATTCCCGAAATAGAACTAATGAACATGACAAAATATTTTTCGAAAATTAAATACTTCAGAAATTCCGAAATCCCTCTTAATGACCATATCAGCGAAATGCAACTTTCCCTACTCACTTTCAAGCTATGAGAATAATAGGAGGAGAACAGCGAGGCAGGCAAATAGTGCCACCCTCCAACTTTAAAGCCAGACCAACCACGGATTTTGCAAAAGAAGCTCTCTTCGACATTTTGTCCAATAAATACGATTTCAGCAAAATCTCTTTTCTAGACCTCTTCTCAGGCACCGGAAGCATTTCCTATGAATTTGCCTCAAGAGGCTGCAGAGATATTACGGCTGTCGAGATGAATCCCGTTCACGCTGCATTTATCAAGAGCAGTGCATCAAGAATTTTTGGATCAGAAAGTTATGTTATTCATGTTGTCCATCACAATGCTTTTGATTTCCTCAAGATATGCAAAAAACAGTTCGACATAATATTTGCAGACCCTCCATATGATCTCGCAGAATTATCAGAAATACCAGAGAAAATACTTAATACCAACATTTTCAATGAACATGCTCTCCTGATTTTTGAGCATTCAGGCAGATATAATTACGAAAATAACCCCCATTTTATAGAGGAGAGAAAATATGGAAACGTTCACTTCACTTTCTTCTCTTCAGAAATTCAAAAATTCAACAAACAAAATTTGTAAATAACAAAAAAGCTCCTATCTTTGCAATCCCAATCCCCAAAAGGGATGAAGGAAATAAGGTCTGGTAGTTCAGCTGGTTAGAATACATGCCTGTCACGCATGGGGTCGCGGGTCCGAGTCCCGTCCAGACCGCAAAAAGCCTCAAATAAAAGGTATAAATATTTATCTTATCTTATATTAATTTATACCATTTCTTGCTTATTTTCCTTAGAAAAATTATCTTTCCGTCGATGAATTTGATAAAAATTTTTTATGAAAATTCTTATTGTTGAAGACGAGGAAGAACTGAGTAAAAACATTGCCACATACTTAAAACAAGAAAATTATATATGTGACCTTGCATATGATTACAAATCTGCTCTCGACAAAATATATGAATTTGATTATGACTGCATATTGCTCGACATTACTCTTCCAGACGGAAATGGTTTAAATATTCTTAAAGATCTGAAAGACAATAAAAAAGCAGATGGGGTAATAATTGTTTCTGCCAAAGATGCATTGGACGACAAGTTAAAGGGACTTAAACTTGGTGCAGATGACTACATTTCTAAACCTTTTCATTTGTCTGAATTAAGTGCACGAATTTCTGCTTTAATCCGTCGCCGTCAATTCGACGGAAAAAACATTATCGTCATCAACGAAATTACAATTAATACAGACTCGAGAATAGTCTCCATAAATGGCAAGAAGTTAGATATGACAAAAATGCAATACGATCTGTTATTGTATTTTATTGTCAACAAAAATCGTGTGCTATCGAAAACCGCCATAATAGAACACCTATCGGGAGATCATGCTGAATACTTAGACAATTATGATGTTGTCTATGCACACATCAAGAATTTAAAAAAGAGAATAGCAGAAGCAGGAGGAAATGATTACATTAAATCTATTTATGGAATGGGCTATAAGTTTGAAGTAGAATGAAGCTGACTAAACACATAGCTCTCCATTACATTGGCATGACTTCAATAGTTCTTATAATATCAGTGCCAGTTTTCTATTTTATTTTACAACGAATTATGTGGAATAACATAGATGAAGATTTGCAGTCGCAGCGACAATGGATTGAGAGCCAACTTCAGAAAACTTCACCTGATAACTTTGTGTCATTCAATAATAATATTTTAATACGTCACGGCCAATTCAGCGAAAATGAGCGTTTGTTTAATGAAAAGCTTTATGTTTCATATGATAACGAAATAGTCCCTTATCGCATAATTGAGTTTAATACTACTGCAAACGGTGAAAAATACGCTGTGCGAATTCAAAAATCACTTCTTGAAAGCGAAGACATACTGCGCGCTATCGTAACTATGCAATTAAGCGTACTTCTAATATTACTTGCTCTTCTTGTACTAATCAATAGAAATTTAAACCACAATGTCTGGACACCTTTTTACAAAACCCTTGATAAGCTGAAAAAATACCGTATAGATCATGATGAATTTATAGATTTACCTGATGTGCCAATAAATGAACTCAATGATCTCAATAAATCCCTGAATGATCTCACTAATCATAATAGAGAAATATTTATCGCACAAAAAGAATTTACCGAAAATGCATCCCATGAATTGCAAACTCCTCTGGCCATAATACAAAGCAATCTGGATCTTTTGTGGCAAACATCACCATTAAGTAAAGAACAGGCATATCTTATTCAAAACCTTACTGAAACTAATGCTCGTATTAGTAACCTTAACAAATCTCTACTATTGCTTGCTAAAATAGACAACAAACAATTTGCAGATGTTAAGCCAATTGATATAAAACAATTAACAGATAAAATTATTTCAAGGTATTATGAAAATTTTATTCAAAGTAATATTACACTATCTCAAAATACATCTTTATCAGCCACAGTTTTCGCCGATGAAACTTTAATGGAAATACTGATAAGCAATCTAATTTCAAACACATTGCGTTATACACCTGTAAACGGAACTGTTGATATAAACACAACTAAGGATTCATTCAAAATAGGCAATACAGCCAAGAACAATCAACCGCTCGACAGTAAAAAATTATTCAGACGATTTCAGAAACAAGAAGAAAATTCAAAAAACGGTATAGGAGTTGGCCTTGAAATTTGTCGGCGCATCTGTATACAATATGGTTATGATATTCAATACAACTTTTCAGAAGAGAAACACTGGTTCGAAGTAAGGTTTTAAGATTTTAAGACTTAAAAACCAAATTCAAAATTCATTCAGATTTGCCTCATACATTTGTTAAAAATTAATTATTAATATTTAACAATGATGAAAAGAATATTTTTAACATTAGCAATTGCATTGGCAACTTCACTCACTTTTGCGAGTTGCAATGCAGACAATAGAGTTCCTGAGCCTGTAAAAGCAGCAATTAAAAATCTTTATCCAAACATTTCCAAATTACATTGGAATAGTGAAGCCAAAGGAATATGGGAAGCAGAATTCAAAAATAATGGTATACAAACTAGTGTGACCTTTGATGCAAACGGCACAATGAAAGAGATAGAAAATGAGATAACAATGTCTGACTTACCTCAGGCAGTACAAAATTATTTGAAACAGAATAATCTGGAAAACAAAGTCAAAGAGATTGCTAAAATAGTCGATGCAAATGGCGTTATAACCTATGAAGCAGAAGTTAAAAACAAAGATTTAATATTTGACAATCAAGGTAATATAATTAGCAAATAATAATCTTAGATGAAAAGGTGGTTATACCTATACTTACTAACTTTTCTTATTGCCACACCAAAAACTTTCTCGCAAGAAAAATTCTCATTAGAAGACTATCTTGCCATTGCAAAGAAAAATAGCCCTTTGCTAAATGATTATAATAATAAATGCTTTTTACTGAAAATTGACAGTCTAAAACTAAGGGCGGACTATGGCCTCCATGTTTCCGCAATTGGTGATGCCTCCTATTCTCCCGATATCCACGGGTGGGGATATAATGGAGACATTGCTGCCGGACATAATTTGGCAGCAATTGTACAAGTTAGCAAGGAAATATTGAGCAAAGAAAATTTAAATGCCCACCTTGCAAATTACTCATTGGCAATACAGCAATTGATAAATCAATCACAAATAACGGAGATACAACTCAATCAGGCAATTACTGAACAATACATCAATGTTTATGCTGCACAGCAAAAATATATGATTGTTCAGGAAATTATAAAACTTTTAGAACAGGAAGATGAAATTCTTAAAAAACTTACCAGAGAAACTGCTTTTAAACAAACTGAATATCTAAGCTTTAAAGTCACGCTGCAACAAAATATACTTGCATTGCAACAAGAGTACAACAATTGGCAGAATGAATATTCAATTCTCAATTATCTCTCAGGTATTGTAGACACCACATTACATATTCTACAACCTCAGATTGTTTCAGAAAAAATACCTTTCTCTTTTGAACAAAGCGTTTATGCCGACAAATATAGAATTGACAGCCTCAAACTTGCAAATGATGGCAGAATCATTAATTATGAATATCGTCCTAAATTAAAAGTATATGTAGATTGTGGATATTCATCAGCTATTAACGCAACACCATACAAAAATTTTGGTGCAAGGACAGGAGTCTCGATCAATATTCCAATTTACGATGGAAGTAAACGCAAGATGTCAATCCAGCAAAATCAATTAGAACTTAGCACACTTAAATTCTACAGTGACTTTCAACGAAATCAGTATCAGCAACAGAGTGCACAAATAATAAAACAGATACAACAATACAAGCAAATGAAAGTTACGGCCACTGAACAACTTAAGTATTCCAAAGCCCTCATAGAAGCAAACATGAAACAATTGCCTGCAGGAGATGTCAAAGTATCAGATTTTATTCTTTCAATCAACAACTATATTAACCTTAAAACAGAATTAGTACAGTATGAGGCTTCTCTTTATAATCTGTATAACCATCTACATAATATAACGTTACAATAACATGATCACTACAGGAAAAAATACAATCCTTATTTTATTAGTTTGTCTGTTATTTTTAACAGAATGCAATAGAAAAATAACAGAAAGTGATACATCCGCTTCAATTTCCAAAACAACAGTATCTATAGGCTATGCTTCCGATACAGTCACTCTGAACAATGAAATCAGCCTGAATGCCACTGCTACATACTTGCTAAAATCTGATGTAAAAGCCGTTACAACAGGTTATATTACTTCAATCCAGATAAAGCCTGCAGACCACGTTAAGCGTGGACAGGTACTTTTTTCGTTACAGACCAAAGAGGCAAAAGCCTTAGGAAACACTGTCAATCAATTAGATTCTTCCTTTCGTTTTTCTGGCACAACTAAAGTAGCAAGCCCAACTTCCGGTTATGTAATAATGCTTAACAGACAAGTTGGAGATTATATACAGGAAGGTGAAACCCTGGCGACAATTTCTGATGAAAACAACTTCGGATTTGTAATGAATATACCATATGAATACAATAACCTTGTCTGCATTGGCAGTGCTATAAATATAAACCTGCCCGATGGCAAAACTGTCAATGGAAATGTGATTAAAATAATGCCCTCGTTAGATCCTGCAGCACAAACTGAACAGGTATTTATAAAAGTTAAAAATGAAAATTTCCCGGAAAACCTCATTGCCACAGTTCGATTTGTAAAAAGTTCCTGCACAGGATTGTGTGTGCCAAAAACAGCAGTATTGACAAATGATTTTCAATCAGAATTCTGGGTAATGAAACTCATTAATGATACCACTGCTATTAAGACAAGAATCAGTAAAGGTATAGAAACAGACCTTTGGGTGGAGGTTCTTACTGGCAATATTAAACCCAAAGACCGACTTATTGTTAGTGGAAATTTTGGGATGAATGATACTGCTTTTGTTACAATCAAATGAGAGAACTTTTCTTCCTTAAATACAAATATCCTCTGCTGATTGTTGTTCTGCTCATACTGTTTGGCGGAGTATTTTCCTATACACACATCAAATCTTCCCTATTTCCTGAAATTACTTTTCCTAAAATAAAGATAATTGCTGATGTCGGACAACAACCCGTAGACCAAATGTCAGTAGCAGTGACACGGCCACTGGAAGACGCCATAAAGCAAGTTCCAGATCTGCAAGTTATAAAAAGCACTACAAGCCGTGGTAGTTGTGAAATTTCGGCTTTTATGTCATGGAATTCAAATATTGATTTGAGTCAACAACAAATAGAAGCCCGCATAAATCAAATCCGCAATCAACTTCCAGCTGATATAGATATTACCGTTGAAAAAATGAATCCTTCCATTCTTCCGGTAATGGGTTATTCACTTACTGCAAAAACAATTAAACCAATTGAACTGAAACAACTGGCTATATACAACATAAAACCATTTCTTTCTCAGGTGCCTGGAGTAAGTGAAATACGTATTATAGGTGGACAAGAAAAAGAATACTGGGCTGTACTTAATCCTGAAAAAATATCACAATTAGGACTAACTCCATCATCTATAGCCCAGACTATTAACGAAACTAATTTTATAAAATCAAACGGTTATTCTTCAGATTATCGTTATTTATATCTTACTCTCACTGAAACTCAGCTAAAAAATATACAACAACTCAAGAATCTTGTTCTTAAAAATGACGGTAATCGCATTGTATATTTCAAAGACATTGCACAAATTGAAGTTCATCCGGCCAAACAGTATATCAAAGTAAACGCCAATGGCACTGAAAGTATTTTAATAGCCGTTATCCAGCAGCCAAATGCCAATGTTCTGGATTTGAGCAGAGCCATGCAACAGAAAATATCGGATTTAAAGAAGACTTTGCCAAAAGAAGTAGAGTTAAAACCCTATTATGTTCAGGCAGATTTCGTGAATGACGCCATAAAAAGCGTTGCCGATGCTATATGGATAGGTCTTTTACTTGCTCTTTTAGTTGCTGTTACTTTTTTGCGCTCAGGCAAGGCAAGTGCTGTTATCCTGATCACCATTCCTATAACCCTTTCGCTCACAATGGTTGTGTTATATGCTATGGGACAAACGTTCAACATTATGACTTTAGGAGCCTTAGCTGCTTCACTTGGATTGATAATTGATGATGCCATTGTCGTTGTAGAACAAATTCACCGTACTCACGAAGAACATCCGGAAGAAAAAAGTAAAAAACTGGTGCATGACGCTATACATTATCTTCTAAAAGCAATGATTGGCTCATCTCTAAGCACCATTGTTATTTTTATTCCGTTTATGCTTATGAGCGGCGTGGCTGGAGCTTATTTCAAAATAATGACCAATACAATGATTATTACCCTCATTTGCTCATTCTTTGTCACATGGATTTTATTGCCAGTGGTATACCTTTTTATTTCTAAGTTTGACAAAAACAAAAAAACTCAATATCGCGAAATAAAAGAGAGAAAATGGGTTAGATATTTCATCAAGCGTCCTTGGCTATCTTATTTATTTATTGCCTTTTTATTGATATCAGGCATATTGATTATCCCAAATATAAGCACGGGATTTTTACCAGAAATGGATGAGGGCAGCATTGTACTCGATTATAATTCTCTTCCGGGAACATCACTTGAAGAAACTGATCGTGAACTCCGAGAAGTGGAGAAAATCATAAGTTCGCATCCTGACGTAGAAACATACAGTCGAAGAACAGGTACTCAAATGGGTTTCTTTATTACAGAACCCAACCAGGGTGATTACCTTATCCAATTAAAAAAGAAACGTAGCAAAACAACCTTAGAGGTTACTGACGACCTTCGACAGGCAATAGACAACAGTTCTCTTCCCCTTACAGTAGACTTTGGTCAAGTAATTACCGACATGCTGGGAGATCTTATGAGCAGTGTTCAACCAATAGAAATCAAAATTTTCGGAACTGATCAAAAAACCATTCAAGAATACTCCAAAAAAGTTGCAGAAATAGTGAATAATGTACAAGGGACAGCGGACGTATTTGACGGGATAGTAATAGCGGGACCGTCTATTCAAATTGTTCCCAACCTTTCACAACTTGAACTCTACAATATTTCACCTGTAGATTTTCAATACCAAATGCAAACATTACTTGAAGGAAACGTAGTTGGTAGTATTTTCGATAATATTCAATTTACACCTATTCGTATCCTCTACAGCCCAAAAAGCAATGCCTCTCTTTCAGAAATAGAAAATAGCATGATTTCACTTCCAGACGGGACTCTCAAACCATTGAAAGAATTTGCATCAGTCCATGTAACAGGAGGTACTGCAGAAGTTAACCATGAGGATCTGCAAACACTTGGAATAGTAACTGCTCGCTTGGATAACAGCAATTTGGGCGGAACTATGAAAAAGATACAAAAAAATATTGATCAAAAGATAAAGCTTCCAATGGGCTATTCTATAATATATGGAGGTGCATATGCAGAACAGCAACAATCATTTAAGGAATTACTTATGATTTTGATTATTGCCTGCCTTCTGGTATTTACAGTGATGCTGTTCTTGTTCCGCAACATCAAAGTAGCTTTAATTATTATACTAATTTCCATATTGGGAATTTCTGGAAGTTATCTGATGCTTTTCTTAACAGGAACACCTCTTAACGTTGGAAGTTATACCGGATTGATCATGATTGTAGGTATAATAGGTGAAAATGCTATTTTCACTTATTTACAATTCCATAAGACTCTTCCTGAAAAAGGTAAAGAAGAAGCAATTATTTACGCAATAAACACCCGCCTTCGTCCAAAACTTATGACAGCCATTGGTGCAATTTTCGCGATGATGCCTCTTGCATTGGGTGTGGGAACTGGTGCTCAAATGCACCAACCTCTGGCAATTGCAGTTATTGGAGGTTTCATTGTAGCTTTACCACTTCTCCTTATAGTTTACCCAAGCTTGTTGAATAAAATCAAATATCAAATTTAAACATTATTCGCACACCACTTCTTGACACATTGGGGTGATTGAGGTATGTCACACGCTGAATAAAATCTATCCTCACGAAATTAAAAATATTTGCCACCGCACAGCCAACCTCTACATATGGTTCATTGCCAAGAGGAAAAGTTGTGGTAACACCTTCCTTATTTACCGGAAACTTCATAAGAGAAGAGTTAAAGTTGGGATTATTATCATTGCCCAACCCTCCATAAAGAACTTTGAGTGTAATAACCTCTCTTAGACGAAGATTCTTTATGATCGGAATCTTGTTAAATATAAAGCCGTTGAAACAGTGATCAATATTAATTGAAGCATAACGATCTGAGACAAATTCAAGAAAGTTCATCAAGTTATAGGCAATCGACTGATAGTAATATGTCTGGTTTGCATTATGAATTTGAAGCAAAGGATAAGGCACTTCTCCAAATACGGCCCCTCCTTCAATTCTGACAGCAGTATAACCAAGAATTCCGGGATAAAACATCTTAAAGAAATTTAACTTGACCGAATTATAATTATAGTCTCCCCCTAAAAATTTGGAACTGTTTATATAGTCAAATGTGATGATCGGATATTTGCTCGGCACAATTTCCCTGAAAAGTTTTCCCTGGTAAAATTGTTCATGTGGTGCATATCTGAGTCTCAAACTTAATTCAGAAATATCTAAAGGCTTAAAATCAAGGACACCGCCAGGAGACTGTCTTGTATAGTTATAGCCCAAGGAATATGAAAAATGATTTTCAAACTCATCTAAAAATTCAGCCTTAAAAGTTTTATTATAAAAACGCTTGTCGTCAACACCTCTTTTAAAGGAAAGAAGAGCATTACCCTCCTGAACATAATAAAGCTCCTGCCCCGGAACTTTAGTATCTACCTGATAATTAACCCTTAAGCTCTTAACTGGGAAATCATAAACAGTATTTCTTGTAAGAGAATACGCTGCACCTACATTATATTTGAACTTCTCATCCTTAAAACCATACGCAAGATATCCATCAAAAATAAACTTATTAAACAACTTTGGAGTAGTTCTTCCACCAAATTTAACCCTTGGACCCTCAATAGGATTGTAACTAACAAACGTACTTACAGGACCAACTTCAAACTTGCCAAAGTCATGAAATCCCGCAAATGCAAGCCTCATAATATCCATCATAGTTCTAAAAGATGGCACTTTTTGTATACTGTCCAGATTGGAGTAAGTAGCCTCTTCAGCCTTAGAAAGCTGAATGTGTCTGTTCATCTGCCAATATTCATCACTTTTGTTTATACTGTCAGCCACAGGCAAAATCTTTTTGAATTTCGAATCATCGATAGGTAAATTAATAACAAAATTTCTGTAGGATACACTCCTTTGCCCATAAATGCCCATCCCTCGCTGATTCAATCCAAAATCAACCGAAAGTTCATCAAGAGTTTTTACCCAACCCTTATCAACCGTCTTCATAAACTCCTGTGCAATATTCACATCCTTAACCCAGTTAAGATTTATATTTTTATTCACACCCATATCTATCCTCTTTACAGCATACGATCCATCCATAGTGATATACATAAAACCCTGAAAAAGCATATCAGTCTTATTTCTCGGAGAGAAAAACAGTTTAATGCATTTGGTTCCGTCTATATCTAAGGTATCCTGAATATAGTATCTGTAAAATAGAGGAGCAGAATTTGCTATAGGACTTAGAAACTGATTTGTAAGAAAAAATATATTAGTACTGTAGATGTCTATATCTTGATAAAGATGATTCAAATAGGCAGTTATCCCATTATTGTCAAGGTACCCCTCAAAATTTGCCATTTTATCTGCCTTAACAACCACATTTTCAGCTCGCGGAGTTTTTCTGTAATAATAATCAGACAAAGTCTCCTTAATGTACATTGGCAAAACTTCCTTACCAGCTTGTTTAGTAGTATCTGAATTTTCAAAAATAAAACTTATATCCTTTATCACAGGGCTCTTCTTAAAATCTTCAGAGACATTACTCAGAGCAAACTGAATCTTTTCATACTTCTCATATTGAAGAAAATCAAAGCTTTCAACGCGATTTTTATCCCTGTAAGCCACTACGCTGTCAATGAGCGAAACCGCAGGATTATTCTTGTTTTTGTACTTGACCTTGTTTGCCTTTACCACCACTGTATTAAGTTCAATATCAACAGGTACCAGTTCAATTCTTAAATTTTCCGATTTGTTATTCAGTACCTTAATATTTGCATCACTATACCCCAGCCTTGATATTTTCAAACCAATATTTCTTCTATCAGTTATAATAGAGAAGTGACCGTTGTGATCAGTAGTAGCACCTTGAGAAGTGCCTTCAATAATCACATATGCAAGATCCAACGGAGTCCCACTTTTAGCATCAACCACCACACCACTCACCAACATTTTTGATGCAGTCTGTTGTCCGGCAACAGTTATTACTCCAACACCGGCAAAAAAAAGAAAAACCCAAAAAATATATCTACCTATTCTCCCACCTATCATTCATTAATTCATTAATCAAAGAAGTCACTTCTTGCAATAAATGTTCCAGGATTTGAGTGCTCTTAACAGTATTTCCACAGGATGAAACGCTGTTTTGCCTGTTCCGTCCTTTATCTGCTGCCTGCAGGAAAACCCAGGTGCAGCAATTACCTCATCATCACCCGCAGACCTGACTGCAGGAAAAAGAGATTGCTCCCCTATTCTCATCGAAAGATCGTAATGTTCCTTTTCATATCCAAAAGAACCCGCCATTCCACAACAGCCGGTAGAGAGAACCTCCACTTTGTAATTTACTGGCAAAGAGAGCATTTTTCTTGAAAACTCCGTAGTAACAATTGCCTTTTGATGGCAATGGCCATGAAGTTTGATATTAAGAGACTTATCCGTAAAACTTTCCGAAGAGATCCTTCCAGCATCCACCTCCCTCATAATAAATTCATCATAAAGAAAAGTGTTCTGAGCAAGAGCCATGGCCTCAACTTTTAAGTCTTTCCCCACCAAATCCGGATATTCATCCCTGAAAGAAAGAATTGCAGAAGGTTCAATCCCTACAAGAGGAGCATCACTACTTACTACATCTTTTAACAAACAAACGTTTTTTCTAGCAAACTCTCTGGCACACTTAATCATCCCCTTTGACATGGCAGCCCTGCCACTTTCAACATGTTCAGGCACCACGACATCATAACCAAGAGCCATCATCAATTTGACAAATGCAATGCCTGTAGCACCATCATTATATTTTGTAAATTCATCGAGAAATAAATAGACTTTTTTCCCCTTCCCTGGCATTTTTGATTGCTTTATAAATTTCTCCACAGAATTCTCCATAATGCGAGGCAGTTCCCTTTTTTGAGTAAACCCCACTATTTCTTTAATAAGTGAAGAAGTAAGATGATTAGAGGCAAAGAAATTGTAAAGCTTTGGAAAAAACGAGCCAAATCTCTCAACAGCCGCCATATTTGCAACCATAATTGTTCTAAAAGGAGGAAATAATACAGCATCAAAATGATGTTGCAAAAACTCAGCCTTATATCTGCTCATATCCACATTCGAAGGACATTCACTCTTGCAAGCCTTGCATGACAAACAGAGGTCTAAAGCTTCAAGAATCTCCTTCTGGTCAAAAACCTTTTTGCTTTTGGGACGAGTCAAAAGCTCTCTTAAAATATTAGCCCTCCCTCTTGTAACATCTTTCTCCTCGCCAGTAGCCCTAAAACTCGGACACATGGTACCACCAAATGCAATTCCCTTACGACAGTCTCCAGAACCGTTACACTGCTCTATTGCCCTTAACCATCCTCCCTGCGCAGAAAAATCAAAATAAGTTTTGTAGTCCGGGGATTCTATTCCAACCTCATATCTGAGATAAGTGTTCATCAGAGGAGTATCCACAATTTTCCCCCTGTTAAAAACAGCTTGAGGATCAAAAGTTTTCTTAAGACTCTTCATCAGATTATACAGATAAGAGCCATACATTACCTCAATAAACTCACCTCTCAATCTTCCGTCCCCATGCTCTCCGGAAAGAGAGCCATGATATTTTTTAACAAGCAAAGCAGTCTCCATCGCAACTGTTCTGAAAAGCTCCACATCTTCCACCTTTTTAAGATTGAGGATTGGTCTAAGGTGAAGTTCTCCTGTTCCTATATGAGCATGGAAAACACATGAAAGTCCAAAACGGTTAAGCATCTCTCTAAAATCCCTTATATAATCAGGCAGCCACTTAGGTGCAACAGCCGTATCCTCAATAACAGACACAGGCTTTGCATCACCAGGCATAGAGGTAAGAAGTCCCAGACCGGCCTTTCTCAAATCCCAGACACGAGATATATCAGATCCATAAACCTTTGAACAAAAATAACTATATCCTGAATGCAACAAATCTGCCTCCACTGCATTCACCTTAAGCTCAAGAAACTCCCTGTTCTCTTCAGCAAGCTCAACTACTAAAATCACAGCAGGATTGCCATTCACAAAAAACAGATTTTTTTGTTGTGAAAGATTGTGCCTGCCCAATTCAAGAATATTATTGTCCATCATCTCTACAGCCCTAGGTGAATGCTCAAGAGCAACAAGATTGGCTTTAAAAATATCCTCAAGCGAAGCACAGTGAGCGCAGACAAGAGCTTTTTCAACTGGAGGAAGAGGAACAAGATTAACTTTAATTTCCGAAATTAAAGCAAGCGTTCCCTCAGATCCTGCCAAAATTGGTAAAAGATTTATATACTCATCCTCACTTTTGTTTGTTGCTAAAAGTTCATCGAGAGCATACCCCGTATTTCTCCTTCTAAGTGAAGCATCAGGAAAATTTTCCTTAATCTCCGACCTGGCTCTGCTGTTATGAAGAAGAGAATCCACAAAATTATAAATAGCCGACTCTATTTTACTCTCAGAGTTAAGTCTTGCCTCAAACTCCCCCCTTGACAGATTTTTAAAATGAGTACAAGTACCATCTGACAGAATAACTTCAGCCTCAATCAAATGATCTCTGGTACTCCCATAAATAAGTGAATGTGAACCACAGGAATTGTTACCAACCATCCCACCCAGACAGCAACGATTGGAAGTAGAAGTCTCAGGCCCGAAAAAAAGGCCAGATTTTCCTGCCTCCCTGTTCAACTCATCAAGCACAACTCCAGGTTCAACCCTGGCCCATCTTTCATCAGCATTAATCTCGAGAATCTTATTCATGTATCTCGAAATATCCACCACAATGCCACTACCAACCACTTGACCGGCAATAGAAGTACCAGCAGTACGCGGAATAATAAAAGTATTATGGGAACGCGCATAATTTACAATCTCAACAAGTTCTTCTCTGCTGCGAGGATAAAAGACACCAACAGGCATTTCTCTGTAGGCAGAGGCATCAGTTGCATACATTATTCTGTGCAACAGATCATTCTTAATTTCCATCACAATTTACTAAAGGTTGAGCAAACTAACCTCGCCCATAGATAAATAATACTTCTCCCCTGTTTCAGGACACTCAGCAATACTTTCTTCCCCAAAAAACAACCTGTGCCCTGCACGACTCATCCAACCAATCTGCCTGGCAGGATTTCCAACCACAAGTGCAAAAGGCTTGACTTTCTCAGTCACAACTGCTCCAGCCCCGATAAAGGCATATTCACCAATATCATTTCCACAAACTACAGTTGCGTTAGCACCAACAGTTGCTCCGCGTCCTACGCGAGTTTTCTCATACTTGTCCCTACGCGCAAAGGCACTGCGAGGATTGGATATATTCGTAAAAACACAAGAAGGACCAAGAAAAACATCGTCTTCACAAACAACCCCAGTGTAGAGAGAGACATTATTTTGCACCTTAACATTATTGCCAAGAATCACCTCGGGTGAGACAACCACATTTTGACCAATATTGCAGTTTTCTCCAATAACAGCTTTGCTCATAATATGTGTAAAATGCCATATTTTAGTCCCTTTGCCAATAATAGCACCGGTATCGATTACTGCAGTCTCGTGAGCAAAAAATCCAATATCCTCCATGACTAAGATCTTTTAAACAGGTGCAAATATAACAATTCACAACAATATCCCTTCTTTAAAACTGTGCCTCTGTTATCGGATTAAGCCCAACCATTCCCATATAAGAACCTACTACAGTACCTTTAATATATACTTTCTTACCCAGATTGCCGGGATTGGTGCATAAATTTAAAATTTGCCTGATATCGTTATTAGGAATACAGACAGAAATACATCTATCTCTCTCCCTCTCAGTTGGAGAAGCAGCAATTGCAAGATTGGTATCCTTGGTAAATGGAACTTCAAATTTGATAGCTGTGGAGGTAAGATCTCCGCCTACAATATAACCTGTAACCCATATCCCTTTTGCGCCGATATTTGAAACAAGCTGATCTACTGTCATAGCTCTATCTTTTGAAAGACCATCGCCACCACTTCCGATCACAATCTGTTCAAAAAGCCACCTTGATGAAGTATCTATTAATATACCGGACTTGGCAGAAGAGGTATCAGAAGGGGTTGCATGCAAATTGAGAGTAAGCATGTCCCTTGCAGCCATTTCTCTTTTAACAACAGTTATTGTATCAATCTTACCACCCGAACCTGATTGTGGAAATTTTAAAAGTCTTACCGTCACTATACCGGGATTCATATAGGCAAACCTGCTCTCAGTAAATGGATATCCTATCTTGCCCTTAATGTCAGACAATTCTGCAGTATATCCGGAAAATTTCCCGACAAAATCCTGAGTAAATGTCAGCCTCAAACCAGCATTTGACTGCACTGCCGTTAATAGTACTACACAAGTTTCACCAGCTTTGACCACCACCGTTTTACAATCAGAATAACATGGCGCTTCAAATTCTGGTATAGTAAAGTCTCTTGAAACTACCGCAATCTCATAACTCCCTGCATCAAGCTCAATTTTTGCAGGCCTGTTTCCATATAAACCATTGTAAATTATTGAACCTGAACTACTCTTAATAGTAAGAATAAATTTGTTACTGTCAGGAAAATCCCTGACTACCGATTTCGTTTCAACACTTTTTGCAAAAGCAAGTTTCAACTCTCCAGTTGTTTCATCTTCAAATTCAAGACCTTTACAAGAAGTCAGAAAAGTCCCAAAATAGATGAAAAGCAGTGTTGCTTCAATAAATCCCAACACTTTAAAAACAATAAAATTACCCCTCATACCTCACAGATTTAATTGATTAATGAGCCAAAACTATTATAAATTGTTATAAAT
>Ga0208826_1000935_pt1 | contig 27230 bp, 21 predicted proteins | sample AD_UKC115_MetaG_FD_184451 | JGI IMG/M metagenome (GOLD analysis project Ga0208826, IMG submission 184451) | Active sludge microbial communities of municipal wastewater-treating anaerobic digesters from Hong Kong - AD_UKC115_MetaG (SPAdes)... | ecosystem: Engineered > Bioreactor > Anaerobic >...
TTCGAGGGCGAAGCCGGTTCGCGCTTTCGCGTGTTGCGCGCGTTCAAGAATCGTTTCGGCGCGGTCAACGAGCTGGGCGTGTTCGCGATGTCGGACAAGGGGTTGCGCGAGGTGCCGAATCCGTCGGCGATTTTCCTGTCGGCGCACGCGGGGCCGACGCCGGGCAGTGCGGTGATGGTGACGCGCGAAGGTACACGGCCGTTGTTGGTCGAAGTGCAGGCGCTGGTGGATCAATCCTCGCTGGGCAATCCGCGCCGGGTGGCGCTCGGCCTCGAACAGAACCGGCTTGCGATGCTGCTTGCCGTGTTGCACCGGCATGGCGGCATCGCCGTCTACGATCAGGACGTGTTCGTCAACGTGGTCGGCGGCATCCGCGTGCAGGAAACCGCGGCCGATTTGCCGACGCTGTTGGCGGTGCTGTCGAGCTTCCGCGACAAACCGTTGCCGGAAAAACTGGTTGCGTTCGGCGAGGTTGGTTTGTCCGGCGAAATCCGCCCCGTGCCGAACGGCGAGGAGCGTTTGCGCGAAGCGGCGACGCACGGGTTTCTCAAAGCCATTGTGCCGAAGGCGAATGCGCCGAAGAAGTCGAAACTCGGCGAGTTGGAGATCGTCGCGGTGGAGCGCTTGAGCGAGGCGCTGGACGCGGTGCGCTGACGCGCGCGCCGCTCACGACGAGCGATATTTCCCGTCGGGACGCGAGCGTGTTCACGCAGGATGCGGGCCGTGTCGGCGCGCACTACAATGGCGCGCCTTTCCCTCACTGCCATCGCCATGTCCGACACGCTTCCTGATCATCTGTCCAACGACCCGCGCAGCAAGTTCTACGACGAGCAGATTCTTGCGCGCGGCATCGGTATTCGTTTGAATGGCGTGGAGAAAACCACGGTGGAGGAATACTGCGTCAGCGAAGGCTGGGTGCGCATGGCGGTGCCGCGTGCGCTCGATCGCCGCGGGCGGCCGATGACGCTGAAATTCTCCGGCAAAGTCGAGCCGTATTTCCTCGACACCGCACCCGCCGCGTCGCCGAGCGAGTAGCGATGGCCACCGGCTGGGCCAACGACGGCGCGGTGCAGGATCAAATCGACGCCACCATCGCCGACGCGATTCAGCGTTCCCGCGGGTTGGCGCCACGCGGCCCGGGTTTGGCGCATTGTGAAGAATGTGGGGTGCCGATTCCCGAGGCGCGGCGCAAGGCCGTGCCGGGCGTGCGCCTGTGTCTTGCCTGCCAGTCCGAACGCGATGGCGCACATGCCGCATTCCGCGGCTACAACCGACGCGGCAGCAAGGACAGCCAATTGCGTTGAGCAGGCAGAGGTGGTCGTGCCGCCTTGCGTGCGCATGCGCGGTCGATGGCCTTGTGCCGAGGCACAGTTCGAATCGGCGGATTGGGGTTGTTTGTCAGGATTCGATTACAAATATTCACACGAAAGACGAACTGTGACATGATTCGCGCCGGTCCCGCATTGGCGGGTGGCGCGTTCGCGTTCGAGACGGGTTGCTTCGGAGAAGAAGCACAACCGTCCGAACATCCGGGGTAGGGGAGTTTCATGCGGAAAATCATCAAGGCCGGCATCGTCGGCGCTGTCGTTTTGTCGTCGACATGGGTTATCGGCTCGAACTGGAAGGATCCTGCGCCCTTGCCCGAGATAACGGTACAGCTCGATCCGGCCAAGGCTGCGCGTGCCGATGGTTTGGCGCGAACGGACGACGGGCGCTTGCTCGTGCTGGTCGAGTTGACTGAGCCTTCCGCAGCGCTCGTGTACGCCAAGGTGACCGAAGGCAAATCCATTCAGAGTCAGTCGGTGCGCATCGCTGCCGCTGCGGCTACGCGCAGCAGCGTGCAGCGCATCGAAGCGCAGCAGCGCAGCATGGCGGTACAGATGAGCAAACTCGGCGCACGCGAGGTGTACCGCGTTTCGCGTGTGATGAACGGCATCGCCGTTGCCGTGGCGCCGGAGGATCTGGACAAACTGCGTGCCCTGTCCGGCGTGCGCCGCGTGCTGCCGATTCCGCGCGAGACGCCGTCGGTTTCCAACAGCATGCCGTTTCTGGGCCTGCCCAATGTGTGGGGGAACACGCTCGGCTTGCCGAGTGCGTTGACCGGTCAAGGCATTCGTATCGGCATCATCGATACCGGCATCGATTACCTGCATGCCGACTTCGGAGGTACTGGCGCGCTGGCCGACTATCAAGCCGACAACACCGCGCTGCCGGACCCGCATTTCCCGTCGGCGAAGGTCGCCGGCGGCATTGACCTGGCAGGCGATACCTACACCGGCTCGAACTCGCCCACCCCGGATGCCAACCCGATGGATTGCAATGGCCATGGTACGCACGTTGCCGGCACGGCCGCCGGTTACGGCGTGACCACAGCCGGTACAACTTACAACGGTGCCTACGGCATGGGCACGCCGTTCGCCTCGCTCAGCATCGCTCCCGGCGCCGCACCACAGGCGAGCTTGTACGCGATTCGCGTGTTCGGCTGCACGGGTAGCACGGGCTTGACGGTGCAAGGTATCGATTGGGCGATGGATCCGAATGGCGACAGCGATTTGTCCGACCATCTCGATGTAATCAACATGTCCTTGGGCTCCACTTACGGCAGTTCGGACGATGCGACCTCAGTCGCCTCCGATGCGGCGGCTGCGGCTGGCGTCGTCGTCGTCGTCTCGGCGGGCAACAGTGGCGATACGTATTTCATTTCCGGCTCTCCCGGCGCGAGCAAGCGTGCGCTGACCGTGGCCGCGGTTGCTGACTCGGGCATCGATGGGGTGACTTTGCAGATCAATTCTCCGGGTGCCATCGCAGGCGCATACCCGGCGGTTGCTGCCGCCTTTACACCGACGCCGCCGCCGGCGCCCGCCGGCCAGACCGGCAATATTGTCGCTGCACTCGACCCTGCCGATGTCGCAGGCCCATCCACCACCGACGGCTGCTCGGCGCTGACCAACGCCGCTGCCGTGGCCGGCAACATTGCCTTGATTGATCGTGGTACCTGTGGCTTCACGCTCAAGGCGCAGAACGCGCAAACGGCGGGCGCAATCGGTGTGATCATCGCCAATAACGTACCGGGCGATCCAACCCTGACCACGCCGGGCGGTGCCGCCACGCCGTCGGTGACGATCCCGACGATCTTCGTCTCCAAGGCCACGGGCGATGCGATTCGCGCGCAGCTCGGCAGTGGTCCCGTCAACGCCACGTTTGCTGCGGCGAATGCGGGCGACATGCTGGCCTCGTTCTCCTCGCGCGGCCCGAGTCGCGGCGACGGTGCTTCGCGCCTCAAGCCCGACATCGCAGCGCCGGGCGTCAACATCATCTCGGCACAGACCGGCAAAACCTGCATCAGTGGCAGTTGCATGACGCCGAATGCATCTGGCTTCATTCCGAACAATCAGCCGTTGACGCTGTCCGGCACGTCCATGGCGGCGCCGCACATGACAGGCATCATGGCCTTGCTCAAGCAGGAGCATCCGACGTGGTCGGTCGAGCAATTGAAGGCGTTGGCCATGAACGGTGCCTTGCACGATGTCAGCCTCGGTGCCGGTGGCGCACCGCCGCTGATCAGCGGCGGGCGCGTGGGAGCGGGCCGCACCGATCCGTCGGCCTCGGCGGTTTCGCCAGTCATCGCGTTGAATGCGGACGATTCCAATCTGGTCAGTGTGTCGTTCCGCTCGTATGAAGTCGTCGGCAGTGCCAGCGAAGTGCGCAAGGTGCGCCTCGCCAACATGGGCAACACGGCGCAGACCTACAACCTGTCGATCGCCAACCTCGTCGTCGCACCGGGCGTCACGTTCTCGCTGCCGGGTGGCAGCACGGTCACGATTCCGGCCAATGGCAGCGTGCTGATCGACGTGCGTCTGGATGCAACGGCTGCGCTGATGACGCATGCGCGTGAAGCGTCGGTCGCCCCGACGCAAGCGGCACCGTCACCGCTGACCGGGCTCGGCAACGTCGCGCGTGCGTGGTTGACGGATGCGTCGAGCAACCTCGTGCTCAGTCAGGGCGGCAATGCGAAGCTGCGCCTGCCGTTGTACGTGGCCTCGCGCCCGGCATCGGCCATGAGTGCGCCGGCAACAATCACCACCGGCGGCGCGTCGACCGGCTCGACCACGATTCCGCTCAGTGGCACGCATGTATGTACTGGCACGCTCGCTGCGGGGCCGACCTGTACGGGCACTTTCCCGAATGACGAAGTCTCGCTCGTCACACCGTTCGAACTGCAAGTCGTGCATGCGCGCGATACGACCCTGCCGGGGTATGCGAACATCCAATATGCGGGCGTCGCGTACAACGCGGCTTCGAACGTATTCATGTTCGGCGTGTCGTCGTGGGGGGATTGGGCGACGCCGACCGATGTGACCTACAACATCTACATCGACTACAACAACGATGGCACCTGGGATCGCATCCTGTTCAACTCGAACCCCGGCACGATAGCCGGTCGCTTGTTTGGCACCGCGAATGTCAACGGGCAGGATTCGTTCATCACCGGCGTGTACAACCTTGCAACGAGCGGTGTTGCCACGCAGCAGTTCGTCAATCGGATCAGCGCTGCAAGCGTGGACTCGGTGTTGTTCAAGAACAACGTGATGTTCCTTGCTGCGACACCGGCTTCGCTCAACATCACGCCAGGAACGCCGTTCCGCTACAAGATTCAGACTTGTCCCGGGCAGTACCCGTTGTGCGGGCCGATCAGCAGTTTCCACTACGACGAGGCGGCGGGCCCATATGTGTTCAATTCTGCCGCGCAGGGGCTGGATTTCAGTGGCACCAGCCTTGCCAGTGACCTCAACGGTGCCTCGTTGCCGGTAACCTGGAACACGGCGAACATGACCACCAACGGCTCGCTCGGCGCGTTGTTGCTGCACCATCACAACCGCAGCGGCGAACGTGCCGAAGTGGTGGCGATGGATACGCCCAACTCGAATGCCGATCTTGCTGTTACCGAGTCGGTGTCGCCGCCGACGCCGGCCTTCGGCACCAATGCCACCTTTACCGTGACGCTGAAAAACAACGGGCCTGCCACGGCCACGGGCATCGTGGTCACGGATTTGTTGCCGGCGGGTCTCACCTTTGCCGGAGCGGTGAATGTCGGCACGTACAACAGTGTCACTGGCGCATGGAACGTGCCTTCGCTGGCGTCCGGCGCAACAGCAACGCTGAGCCTGAGCGCCACGGTGAATACGACCGACCAAGCCTGCAATACCGCGCAGATCACATCGAGCACGCCGTTGGATCCCAACCCGGCCAACAATCAGACCACGGTCTGCGTCATGTCGGCGCGTTCGACCGATCTCGCCGTGACGTTGACGGCGACGCCGGCCACGGCACATCCGGGCGACACCATCAACTACACGCTGACGGCCAAGAACAACGGCGTCGATACCGCGTATTCGGTAAATGTGGCCGATTCTTTCCCGAGCACGCCGAGTCTGCATGCGGCGACAGCCAACGCATCGCAGGGTGTGTTCACGGCGGGAACGGGCACCTGGAACGTCGGCAGTCTGGCCAACGGCGCCTCGGCGACGCTCACGTTCACGGCGACGGTTCCGCTCATGGGCGGTACGTTGACCAATACGGCGACAATCTCCAACGGTGCCTCATCGAACGACCCGAACACGGGCAACAACACGGCCAACGCGGCGGTCACGGTGACCTCGCCCGCCGCGATGAGTGCGACCAAGACGGTGAGCGGAGCCTTCACGATCAACAGCAATGTCGTGTACACCATCGTCATCCGCAACAGCAGCGCGTACGCGCAGATCGACAATCCCGGTCATGAGTTTGTCGATGCGCTTCCCGCTGGACTGACCTACGTCTCCGCCAGCGCATCGTCGGGAACGGTGAGCAACGTCGGCAACACGGTGTACTGGGATGGCTCGGTTCCGGGCAACAACGGTGCGGTCACGATCACGATCACGGCAGCGGTTGCGGCCAGCGCTGCGGGTCAAGTGATCAGCAATCAGGGCACGGTCAATTTCGATGCCGATGGCAACGGCAGCAATGAAAGCTCGGTGCTGACCGATGATCCGAAACTGCCCGGCGCAAGCGATGCGACGAGCTTCCTTGTGTCGTCGCTGCCGGTGCCGGCACCGAGTCTCGGCGTGGTGCAGATGTTGGCGCTGATCCTGGCATGCGCATTGGCTGGCGGCGCGTATCTGCGCCGTCGCCGTCGCACGATGTGGCTTCGCAACGATTGACACCTGCGGGCTTATTGATCACGGATGAGTTCCAGGTCGATGCGGCTGCCCTTGGCGGTCGCATCGACGCAACGCAGGGCGATCAGGTTCCGGCGGCGCGTGGCACGCGATGGAAGACAAACGCGGAGAGGATGGTCACCGCGCCGAGCACAAGCATGGTGGCGTGGAATGCGTTGATGTAGGCTGCGCCCTCGTCGCGACCCAAGTGCAGAAACGCGCCCATCAGCAAGGTGCCGAACGCCACGCCAATACTGATCGACAGGTATTGTGCCGTGCTCGTCATGGACGCGCCCATGCTTGCCTGATCTGCGGTCAAGTCGACGAAGCCGAGCGTGTTCACTGCGGCGTACTGGATTGACATGATCGCGCCATACACGAATACCTGTGCGCACACGCACCAAATCGGCGTGTGCGCGTCGATCATCGCGAACGAGAGAATCATTATGCCAGCGAGTATTGTGTTGACTATGAGCACGCGCCGAAAGCCGAAGTAGCGGATGATCCAGGCGACGAAAAAGCGCGTGGCGAACATCGATACCGCCTGCGGGGTTTGCAACAGGCCCGCCATCAACGGCGAATAGCCGAGCCCCACTTGAAGCAGCAAGGTCAGCAGAAAGTACACGCCGCTCATGCCCAGTCGCGTGCTCAAGTTGCCGTTGATGCCAATGCGAAAGCTCTCGATGCGCAGCAAGCGCAAGTCGACGACGGGATGGGCGATGCGCAGGCTGCGCCGCGCGTAGATGACAAGCAGTGCGAGCGCGGGCAGGCCGATGGCCAACATCGGCGCATAGCGGGCATCGCTGGCCTGCTCCAGTGCCCACGACAGAGCGCCGATGCCAGTGCCGAGCAACAGAAATCCGGCGACGTCGAACGGGGTGTGTACCATGGCGCGGTAATCCGGCATGGCGTGTTGCGTCATCCACAGTCCGGCGATGCCCAACGGCAAGTTGACGAAGAAAATCATGCGCCATGACAGGTATGTCGAAAGCGCGCCGCCAAGGAACGGGCCGATGGTGGGACCGATCAAACCCGGGATGGTCGCGAACGCGAGCGCGCCGACCATTTCGGCCTTGCTGAAACTCCGCAGGATCGCCAGTCGACCAACGGGAATCAACATCGCGCCACCGAACCCTTGCACGATGCGTGCAACGACGAGCATGGGCAGCGTTGTGGCGAGGCCACAGGCCAGCGAGCCGACGCTGAAGATCGTGACGGCCGTTGCGAAAACTCGGCGCGTGCCGAATCGGTCGGCCAACCATGCGCTCAGCGGAATGAACACCGCGAGGCTGAGGGTGTAGCTGATGAGTGCGTTCTTGATCGACAGCGGCGTCACATCCAGCGCACTGGCCATGCTGGGCGCCGCCGTGTTGACGATGGTCGAATCCAGCATCTGCATGAAGAACGCCGAGGCGATCAGCCAGAGCAGGCGGCGCTTGGCGCTGGCGCTCAGTGTGGCGTCGTGTTCGTCGGCGAGACGGGCGGCGGGCGGGGTGCGGGATGGATCCATCGTCGCCCATTTTCGCATCGGCCAGGCACCACAAATGCTGTCAATTGTGGATTCGCCAGTGGCAGCGACACGGTATCCTCGGTGCTCGGGTCGGACGCGACACGCAGGATCGATGGCGAGGAAAGAGGCGATACGGTGCGGAGCAAAACGAGCCACTCTGCTGCGAGCGAGGCCGCTGGCGTACGTCTGGATGTGTGGCTGTGGGCAGCGCGCTTTTTCAAGACACGCGCGCTGGCGAAGCAGGCGCTCGAAGGCGGCAAGGTGGAGGTCAATCAGGTGCACGGCAAACCCTCGAAGGCGGTGCATGTCGGCGACCGGCTCAGCATCGCGCGGGGCGAGGAGCGTTTTGAGATCGAGATCACTGCGCTCGGCGTGCAACGCGGTTCGGCTGCGTTGGCGCAGTCGCTGTATCACGAAACCGAGGCCAGTCGCGCCGCGCGCGTGGAGGCCGTCGAACGCCACCGTCTGGAACGTACCGGCTACGCCAAGCCGCCGACCAAGCCGGACAAACGCGCCCGTCGACTCATCATCGCCCTCGGCGATATCGATGCCATGTGACGGCGCTTGCTGGCGCGTCGTTGCGTGATTTCCATTCGACTTGCCCGCACGGCGTGCCTGCGCGGGCGTGTGGCCCGGTGTCGTTGCCCGCTCGTCGAATCGCGCACATGCCGATGGGTGTAGAGTGCGCGCGCGGACGCATGTTCGATCATTCTCGGAGATGGCGCGCCATGAAAACCCGGTCATGGGTGTCTGCCACCGTGAAGCCATCGGTGCAAACGCCTCGTGCCTTGCTTCGGCGTGTTGCAATGATGAGCGCGCCTTTTCTGTTTGGCGCCGCCATGCTCGCCGGAGCGCAGAGCGGCCCCATCATGCTGCTGGGCACCGATGCCAAGGGCACGGCCCACCATCGCCCCGACGATTGGCCGGCGAAGGCGGGCGACTGGAACGCCAAGGCGGCGCGATTCAATCCTGCGACGCGGCAGCTCGTGTTCGAGACGTTTCGCGAGGATATTCTCGGTGGCTCTCACCGCGCATCAGGCAGCACCATTCCGGGAGTTCGCGAGTACTACACGGCGGGGCCGGATACCGGAACGGAAAACGTCGAAGGCACGACCGTGCTCTACGTGTCCGCAGCCGACGGCAGCCATCCGCGTTGCATTGGTTGTGTCGACGTGGTGGATGGCCGCGACGGGGTGCGCATCTTTGCGGCGACGCCGAGCGCGAGCGCCACGCCGAACGCGCCGCAGCGGCAAGTCGGCGCCAGCGTGTACGCCAATCAGAACAAAGACCTCGCTGCGTGGTCACCCGACGGCAAGTGGCTTTTCGCCGGAGTGGAAATGCCAAAGCACGCGCTCATGCACCAACTGGGCAACAGCGAAGTGGGCATGTTCAATGATTTGTGGGCCATCGCAGCCGATGGCAAAACCTGGATTCAACTGACCGACTTTGCGCACACGTGGACGTTTGCCGATCACGCCGTGTTCATGCCGTATCCCTCGGTGTTGACCGCGCAATGCCCGACCGGTACGCAGTACGCGCATGCCGACGCGCACGCGCACGGCCTGTTCGAGAAACCGCAGCAGGCGCCCTACAGCGGCTACACGTGCAGTGCGAAGCAGGCGCCTCCACCCGCACTCGGCACGATGCGGCCAACAGTGGGGCCGTCTGCGCAAGGCCGTGTGCCCATCGCCTGGGCTGAGCGCGTGGGTCTTGATCGACATTACGCCTGGGCCGGCGTATTGCAACTGGCGATGGCGAAAATCGCATTCGTCGAGGGCTTGCCGACGCTCATCGAGTATCGGCGCAACCTCACGCCGACGCCGCGTGATCCCTCAGGCGAGGGGTTGTGGGCCAATCCCGGCGGCGACACGCAGATTGGTTCCGGTTACGAGCCGTGGTCGTTTTCGCGCGACAACTCACGCCTTGGGTTTGCGAGTGATGTGTTCTTGTCCACATCCTCACCCGCAGTGAAGCAAACCGAAACGGTGCATAGCGAGGCCTTTACCGACGTGGCGTCGTGGCAATGGCAGGGGCGTGCGCAACTGCGCGATGTGACCGCCTACGGCGCCAACTACGCCTATCGCGACAACGCCGGCCCAGAACCGGTCAATCACTACGGCCACTGGGAAGAGCCCGCAGTGTTTTCGTTGGGGCATGCCCCGGAATTCATCGCGTTTGGATCCAGCGCGAACATGGATCCACCGTGGAACCCGATGGCGCATAAGACGACGTTTGGTTTGGATGTGTGGATGATCCGTATCGACGGAACCCGTCCCGCCATGCGGCTGACGCATTTCAACGACAGCACGGCACGCAAGCTCGCGTATCCCACCGCCACCGATCCCGTCGACGACAGCCTGTTCATTACCGTCGTACCCGGCGGCAAAGGCGGCGGCAATCCGCCGGGTGCGGTGTACCGCCTCGCCGTGCCGGCGATGTAGCACGCGCCGCCGAATTCACGCCGTCATTATGCCGGAGTGTCGGGTAACGATGGTCGGGTCGAGGTGAAGGTGGGAAAGTAGTGACGTTGCTTCGTTCTCAGCGCGTGCGGATCGATTGCTTGAGTTGATGGAGCACATCGAGTGCGGCGCGGGTACAAAGCGGCAGAATATCGTGCGATGGCAGTGCGTGTTGTTCGGCGATGATGCGCCGGCACGCGCGTTTGCGGACGTTTTCGCCAACGCGACAATATCCCGACAAACCAATCTCAATGAGGGTGGACGACGGTGCGGACTGCCGCGATTACGGCGTGGGGCTGGTCGATCTGTACGTCGTGCGATGACTGCGCGACGGCGATGATCTTGCCGCGCGTGGAAGTCGCCGCAATGGCTCGATGCGTCTTTTGGCGTGCCTGTTCCATCGCCTTGCGAAACTGTGGCGGCACATCCTCGAACGGAGTGTCCGGTTGCAGGATCAACAAGGGAATCGCGCCGTGCGTTTCCGCGTTCGACACGGGTTGCCGGTACAAGTCGGCGTTGGTCTGCGTGATCGAGATCATCGTTTGCCAGAACGCGGGCTTGATCTTGTTGGCGCGCATCGCGGTATTGAGCGCGGCACTGAATGCCGAATTGGGGCCGCGCAGGCAATCTTTGTAGTCCGACGCGGGCGGTTCGAGTTTCCCGGTTTCGGCGCCTTGCTCGCAATGGCGCAAAGCGCCGAGCATCTGCTGGCGCTGTGCGGCATCGGCCTTTTCAAACTCGGGCGAGAACGCGCCGACGCCCTGCGGCGGTGGATCGATCAGCACCAGCGCGGCTACCTCATTTGCGTGAGCGTCGGCAAAGCGGCGCACGATGTTGGTGCCATAGGAGTGCCCGACGAGCACCACCGGTGTTGCGATACGTGCTGCACGGATCAGCGCAGCCAAGTCATCGGCATTGCTGTCGACATTGCGCGGCAACGGGCCGCCATCGCTGAACCCGGTGCCGGCGCGATCATACGAACACACTCGCGTAAACGTCGCGATTGCTGGCTGCACCTTGAACCATGCCATCGAGTCGGCGTTGTTGCCGCTTTCGAGGATGACGGTGGGCGAGCCCTGGCCGGTGCAGCGCAGGTTGAGGTGCCGATTCGGGCTGATCGCAATCCGGTTGCCCGGTTGTGCGTACAGGTCGAGCGTTGGATCGGGCGACTGTGCATGCGCGGCGCACGCGATGGCGGGCAGCAGGCCCATAGTGAACCGGATCAGCGGTGGCATCGGCGCGTTCCAAGTGTGGGGCGGAACAGTGTAGTCGCCTACGAAATCGCTGGTGTTGTGTTTTCGTAGAATGCGTGATTATTGCAGCGATTCGCCGAGCGTGCGACGGCGCGGTCGGACCTGCCACACATACAGCGGGATGCCGACGATCATCAGGACGAAGCCCCAATAGACCGCGTCCTCGCCCGCGCCGATCACGGTCCAGACCGAGAACGCGAATGCGCCGCAGGCCATGAGCAGATCGCGCAGGGGCAGTGGCCGGTCGCTGCGATAGGCCAGCACGATGTCGGCCATTGCGCAAAACAGATACGCAACCACGACGGCGAGCGTGGTCAGCAACATGATGAATGTGAACATGCCGACCATGCCACGGGTGTAGTTCGCCAGCACGAGCACGCTCGTCAATACGGCCATGACCACCAACCCGAGGACTGGCGTTGCGCGCGCGGATTCGCGCGCGAACACGCGCGGAAACAGTCCGTCCTGCGCTACCGCCTGCGGGAATTGGCCTGCGATCAAAATCCATCCGTTCAAGGCGCCCAGACAGGAAATCGCGGCCCCGCAAGCCATCAGCTGCGCGCCCCAGCTTCCCCACAGCAGACGTCCTGCGTCCGCAAACGGCGCCTGCGATTTCGCAAGTTCAGCCGCCGGCAGCAAGCCCATCACGACCGTGGTGGAGGCGATGTACACCACCGCAGCGATAGCCGTTCCGAGCAGCGTCGCGCGCGGAATGGTCTTCTCCGGATCGCGCACGTGCCCGACCGGAATCGAGGCGCATTCCACTGCGGTGAACGCAAAAAAAGTCGCAGCAACGCTGATGTTGATCGCGCTCAACGCAGAACCGGCCCGCGGACTCGGCGTCAGCAGGTGCGGATTGAACTGTGCGAAACCGAACAGAGTCAGTGCCAGCAGCGGCATCACCTTCAGGACCGTGGTCACCACCTGCACCGCGCCGGCGCTGCGCACGCCTGCGATGTTCACCAGGGTCAGGGCCCAGACCAGAGCCAGCGTGGTCAATGCGCCGACCAGCGCGCTGCTGCCCAGCATGGGGAACGGAACGGACAGATAACTTGCGAACGCGACGGCGATGGCCGCGTTGCCGCCGATGATCGAAATCCAATAGATCCACGCCACCAGAAAGCCGATGCAATCGCCGAACGCGTCGCGGCTGTAGGCATACGGTCCTCCCGCACGCGGCGCGCGTCTGGCGAGGCGATAGAACACGCTGGCCAGCAGCAAGGCGCCGCCCGTGCTGACCAGCCAGCCGATCAGGCTGTAGACGCCGTAGGGCGCGAGTGTGGCAGGCAGCAGGAACACGCCCGAGCCGATCATGTTGCCCAGCACCAGCGCGGTGGCGGTGACCAGGCCGATCTCGCGTTTCGTCACGTTCATGGATCCCCCTCGACCGGAACGCAGGGCGCGAGTCTACACCGGTTCAGCGCAGGGCTTTCAAGCGATACAACGCTTCGAGTGCGTCCTTCGGCGTCATTGCGTCCGGATCGAGTTCACGCAAAGCCAGCTCCGCTGCGGATGGCGGCGCGACCGCAAACAGGCCGAGTTGCGGCGTTGCATCCGCAGTGGTTGATGCTGTCGTGGCGGCGCTGTGCTGCGCTTCGAGCGCCGAAAGAACCTTGCGCGCCTGCGCGATCACCGCTTTGGGTACGCCAGCCAAGGCCGCGACGTGCAAGCCGAAGCTGCGGTTGGCGGGGCCTTCCTTGACCGCGTGCATGAACACGAGTTGATCGTCGTACTCGACCGCATCGAGATGCACGTTGGCGATGCCGGAATACTGGCCGGCGAGTTCGGTCAGCTCGAAATAGTGGGTGGCGAACAAAGTGAAGGCGCGATTGCGTGTGGCGAGTTCCACCGCGCAGGCTTGGGCGAGAGCGAGGCCATCGTAAGTGCTGGTACCGCGCCCGATCTCATCCATCAGCACGAGACTATACTTTGTCGCATTGTGCAAAATGTTCGCCGTCTCGCTCATTTCGACCATGAAGGTCGATTGGCCGCGCGACAAATCATCGCCCGCGCCGATGCGGGTGAAGATGCGGTCGATCGGCCCGATCTGGGCTGAATCCGCCGGCACGAAGCTGCCGATGTGGGCAAGCAGCACGATCAACGCATTCTGGCGCATGTAAGTGGATTTGCCGCCCATGTTCGGGCCGGTGACGACGAGCATGCGGCGGGTGTCGTCGAAGGCGAGATCGTTCGGCTCGAACGGCTCGCTGCGCACCTGTTCGACGACGGGATGACGCCCGCGCACGATGCGGATACCGGCGTCGTCGTTGAGATGCGGCGCGCGCCAGTTCAACGCATCGGCGCGGTCGGCGAGGGCGGCGAGCACGTCGAGATCGGCGATGGCGGAGGCGGCCTGCTTCAACGCGGCGAGGCGCTCGATCAGGAAATCGAGCAGCGCCTCGTACAGCGCGCGTTCGCGCATCAGCGCACGCTCGCGTGCGGACAGCACCTTGTCCTCGAACGTTTTCAATTCTTCGGTGATGTAGCGCTCGGCGCCTTTGAGCGTCTGCCGCCGGGTGTAGTGTGTCGGCGCCTTGTCGGCCTGGGCGCGGCTGATTTCGATGTAGTAGCCATGCACGCTGTTGTAGCCGACCTTGAGCGTGGCGATGCCGGTCGCGGCTTTCTCGCGGTTTTCCAGATCGATCAGAAACTGGTTGGCATTGGTCGAGAGCTGGCGCAGCTCGTCGAGTTCGGCGTCGTAGCCTTCGCGGATTACTCCGCCATCGCGCAGCAGTGCGGGCGGCTGTTCGAGCACGGCGTGACGGAGGTGATTCGCGGTGCCGACGTGTTCGCCAAGGCGATCGAGCAGTTCGGCGAGCAATGGCGAATCGTGTTCGGCCAGAGCGTTGCGCAACTGCGGTAGCGACGACAGTCCATCGCGCAGCGTCGACAGATCGCGCGGTCGCGCGGAACGCAAGGCGACTCGGGCAAGGATGCGTTCGAGGTCGCCGATGCCGCGCAGCACCTCGCGCACGCCATCGAAGTGGCGCTGCTCGATCAGGCTCTCGATAGCCTGATAGCGTTTGCGCAACGTATCGCGGTCGCGCAGCGGGCGGTGCAGCCAGCGCCGCAACATGCGCGCGCCCATCGGCGTGATCGTGCTGTCGAGCACGCCCAACAAGGTGTGCTCGTGGCGCCCGCTCGGGTGCGTGTCGAGTTCGAGATTGCGTCGCGTCGCGGCATCGAGCGCGATGGTTTCGTCGGGGCTTTCCGCGGCGAGCCCGGACAAATGCGGCAATGCGGATTTTTGCGTCTCGCCCACATAGCCGAGCAGCGCGCCGGCGGCGGCGATCGCGAGCGGCATCGCCTCGACACCGAAACCGGACAAGTCGCGCGTGCCGAAAAACTTGTTGAGCTGGCGCTGCGCGGTTTCCGTATCGAAATGCCACGGCGCGCGTTTGCGCAGGCCGGGCAGGGCGGCGACGAAGGTCGGCCAGGCGACATCTTCGCCGACCAGCGTTTCCACCGGGGCGAGGCGCGCAAGTTCTGAGGCGAGCTGCTCGGCATTGGCCGCCTCGCTGAGCGAAAACCGGCCGCTGGTCAGATCGACCCAGGCGAGGCCATAGCGTGCCGGAAGCGCCGACTTTTCCGCACCGGTTGCGATCGCGAGCAACAAGTTGTCGCGGCGCTCTTCCAGCAGCGCCTCATCGGTCACCGTGCCCGGCGTCACCACGCGCACGACCTTGCGTTCGACCAAGCCTTTCGCCAATGCCGGATCGCCGATCTGCTCGCAAATCGCGACCGACTCGCCGAGTCGAATCAATCGTGCCAGATAATTTTCCGCCGCATGGTACGGCACGCCCGCCATTGGAATCGGCGCGCCGGCCGACGCGCCGCGTTGCGTGAGCGTGATGTCGAGCAAACGCGCGGCCTTGCGTGCATCGTCATAAAACAACTCATAGAAATCGCCCATGCGAAAGAACACGAGCGTGTCCGGATACTCCGCCTTGGCGGTGAAGTATTGGCGCATGAGTGGCGTGTGCTGGGCAAGGTCGGGAGCGGGCATCCGGCCAGACGACGAAGTGGGGTGGTCTAGTGTAACGTGGCGGCCCGAAGGATAGGCTGTCATCCAACCGTAACCATTTCCCTTTGTAATCCTCGCGCAATCAAACCTGCGACAGGCCGTCACCGTGCAAAAACGAATTCTCATCGTCGAAGACGAAAGCTCGATCCGCGACATGGTCGCGTTCGCCCTGCGCAAGGCGGACATGGAACCCATGCTGGCTGCGGATGCGCGCGAGGCGCAACTGGCCGTGGCGACCACGGTGCCGGATCTGATTCTGCTCGACTGGATGCTGCCCGGCATGAGCGGGCTGGAACTGGCGCGGCGTCTGCGCAAGGAAGCGCTCACGGCCGAAGTGCCGATCATCATGTTGACCGCGCGTGGCGAGGAAATGGATCGCGTCAGCGGCCTGGAAGCGGGGGTGGACGATTACGTGGTGAAGCCGTTTTCCACTCGTGAGTTGATCGCGCGCATCAAGGCGGTGCTGCGGCGCAGCCACGGCGACGATGGCTCGGGTATCCTCGAACTGGGCGGACTGAAGATCGACGGCCCCGCCCATCGCGTGCATGCGGGGACGGACACGGTGCCGATCGGGCCGACCGAATACCGCCTGCTGCATTTTTTCATGACCCATGCCGAGCGCGTCTATTCGCGCGCGCAGTTGCTCGATCATGTCTGGGGCGGTAGCGTTTATGTCGAAGAACGCACCGTCGATGTGCATATCCGGCGGCTGCGTCAAACCCTGCAGCCGTGGCAGTTGGATGGCTTGATCCAGACGGTGCGCGGGGCAGGGTATCGGTTTTCGGCGACGGCCTGATGGAACGGCGTGCGCGACGATTGGCGGCACATCTGCGCGACCTGCGCGACGTGGCCATGGCGTTTCCCGATGCGCTGGTCGTCCTCGATGAAGCTGGCTGCGTGCGTTGGATCAATCGTGAAGCGACGCGGTTGCTGGGGTTGAGGTGGCCGCGCGATCGCCGGGTGGTACTCGTTGAGCGCTTGCGCGACACTATGCTCGGTGACTGGCTGCGCGGCGACGAGGGCAGTGCCGAGGATATCGTCTCGCCGATCGCTTCGGACATCCATCTCCATGTCGGCATGATCCCATTCGGCCGCGGTCGGCGCGTGCTGCTCGCGCGCGACATCAGTCATCTGGCGCGATTGGGGCAGGTGCGGCGCGATTTCGTCGCCAACGTGTCGCACGAATTGCGCACGCCGCTCACCGTCATCCACGGTTATCTGGAGTTGCTCGATCCGCAGGATGTGCCCGCGCTCGCGCCGGTGCTGGACGAAATGCGCATCCAATCGCGGCGCATGGGCCAGATCGTGGAAGATTTGCTGACCCTGTCGCGACTGGAGATGCAACGGCATCTGCACGAAGAACGCGTGCCAATGGCGCCGATGCTCGCGGCGTTGCGCAAGGAAGCGCAGGCGTTGAGTCAGGGGCGGCACCGCGTCATGCTGGAGGACGAAGCGCAGTGCGATCTGCTCGGCTCGACGGTCGATTTGCACAGCGCGTTTTCCAACCTCGTCAGCAATGCGGTGCGATACACGCCGACCGGTGGCGACATCGGCATACGTTGGCGTCGTACTGCGATGGGTGCGGAATTTTCCGTGGTCGATTCGGGGTATGGCATTCCCGCCGAGCATTTGTCGCGGTTGACCGAGCGTTTCTATCGCGTGTCGTCGAGCCGTTCGCGTGCGACCGGTGGTACGGGTCTGGGGCTTTCCATCGTCAAGCACGTTCTCAATTTGCATCAGGCGCATCTCGCCATCGAAAGCGAGCCGGGCAAGGGTTCAACTTTCCTGTGTCGTTTCGAGCATGCGCGCTTGCTCGAAGCGGGCAGCGAGGTCGCCTGATCGCCACGATGGTGGCGTATTCGCCGCTGTCACGAAACCGTCATCGAACTCTCACGCGGAAGAAATGTGCGACCGGTAAAAAGTCGCCAGTCATCCACACGAGTGAGTTCCCATGCAGATTCTCAGTAAGCTCGCATTTGCCCTTGGCCTCGGCGTTGCCGGGTTGTCGGGTTCCGCCATGGCCGCGGATGTTTCCGGTGCTGGCTCCAGTTTCGTTTATCCGGTGTTGTCGAAATGGTCGGCGAGTTTCGCCGAAAAAACCGGCAATCACGTCAACTATCAATCCATCGGTTCGGGCGGCGGCATCGCTCAGATCAAGGCCGGCACGGTCGATTTCGGTGCTTCCGACAAGCCGCTGGATGCCGCGGAGTTGAAGGAGTTCGGCTTGGGTCAGTTTCCCGTCGTCATCGGCGGTATCGTACCCGTGTACAACATCGAAGGCATCGAGCCGGGCAAGCTGGTGCTCGATGGCGATGTGCTGGCTCGCATCTTCCTCGGCAAGATTTCGAATTGGAACGATGCCGCCATCGCCAAACTCAATCCCGGGCTGAAACTTCCGACCGGCCAGATCACGGTGGTGCATCGCGCGGACGGCTCGGGCACCACGTTCAATTTCACCAACTACTTGTCCAAGGTCAGCCCCGAGTGGAAAGCGGCGGTGGGCGAGGGTACCGCCGTGCAATGGCCCACTGGCGTCGGCGGCAAAGGCAATGAGGGCATTTCAGCCTACATCGGGCAGATCAAGAATTCGATCGGCTACGCGGAATACGCCTACGCATTGAAGAATCACATTGGCTATGCCTTGCTGACCAACGCCAACGGCAAGACCGTGAAGCCGGGCAATGCCAGCTTCCAGGCCGCCGCGGCCGGCGCGGATTGGGCGCACGCGCAGGATTTCAATCTGATCATGACCAATGCGCCGGGCGATGAGGCGTGGCCGATCACGGCGACGACGTGGGCGATCATGTACAAGCAGCCGAAGAACGCGGCGAATTCCGCCGTGGTGTTCGACTTCTTCCGCTGGTCGTTGACGCACGGTCAAGCGCAGGCCCAGGAACTCGACTACGTCGCTCTGCCCGACGCGCTGACGCAGAAAATCGAAGCCTACTGGCAGGCGCAGTTCAAGCACTGAAGTCGCATACCGACATGCCGGCACGCCGCATCGCGCGGTGTGCCGGCCCTCTCCCGGAACTGAATATGTCTGTGGCTTCCGTTACCCTCGACTCCAATCGCGGCCGCGACCGCACCGATGCACGCAACGATGCGCTGTTCCGTTGGGCATTGCGGTTTTGCGCATTGCTCGTGCTTGCCGCACTGCTCGGCGCGGCCTTGTCCACCTTGTGGGGCGGGCGTGAAGTGCTGTTCGGCGATGGCTGGCGCTTCCTCACCAGCGCGCAATGGAATCCGGTCGAAAACCGTTACGGCGCCTGGGCGCCGATTTACGGCACGCTGGTGACCTCGCTGATCGCCATCGTCATCGCGGTGCCGCTGAGTTTCGGCATTGCGTTGTTCCTGACCGAGATCGCGCCGGCATGGCTGCGCGCCCCGATCGGCACCGGCATCGAGTTGCTGGCGGCCATTCCTTCGATCATCTACGGCATGTGGGGGTTGTTCGTGTTCGTGCCGTTCATGGCCGCACACGTCGATCCGTTGCTCGATGCCAGCCTCGGTCGCTTGCCGTGGATCGGAACATTGTTTCAAGGTCCGCCGCTCGGACTGGGGCTGCTCACGGCGGGCATCGTGCTTGCGGTGATGATCGTGCCGTTCATTTCCTCGGTCATGCGCGAAGTGTTCCAAACCGTGCCCGTGCGCTTGAAAGAGTCGGCCTATGCGCTCGGCTCGACGACGTGGGAGGTGGCGTGGGACATCGTCCTTCCGTACACACGGCAAGCCGTCATCGGCGGCATATTCCTCGGCCTCGGTCGCGCGCTCGGCGAAACCATGGCGGTCACCTTCGTGCTCGGCAATGCCTATGGCCTGACTGCATCGCTGCTGATGCCGGGGACTTCGATTTCCTCGTCCATCGCCAACGAATTCAACGAAGCGGCCGGGTTGCATCGTTCGGCCCTGATCGCGCTGGGCTTTCTGTTGTTCGTGGTCACATTCATCGTGCTCTTGATCGCGCGCTGGATGTTGCGCTCGCTGCAACGCAAGGCAGGCAAGGCATGAGTACCCGCATCCATCGACGTCGGCATGCGAAGAATATCGCAGCGCAAGTCCTGGCGAGTGCGGCGACGCTGCTGGCATTGGCGTTTCTGGTCTGGATACTGTGGGAAACGATCAGTCGCGGGTTACAGGCGATCGGCATATCGCTGTTTACCAAAATCACTGCGTATGCAGATCAGGGCGGCCTCGCCAACGCCATCGTCGGCAGCGCCATCATCGATGCGATGGCGATCGCGCTGAGTGCGCCGATCGGCGTCATGGCCGGTGCGTATCTGGCCGAGTACGCGCGCAGCACGCGGCTTGGCGCGACGATCCGCTTTCTCAACGACATCCTGTTGTCGGCGCCGTCGATCGTACTGGGTTTGTTCGTGTACGTGATCGTTGTGCTGCCGATGACGGCGGCGACGAACGGGACGACGACATTCTCCGCGCTGGCCGGTTCGATCGCGCTCGCGCTGATCGGTCTGCCGGTGATCGTGCGTACCACCGACGAAATGCTGCAATTGGTGCCATCGACGTTGCGCGAGGCCGCGCTGTCGCTCGGCATTCCGCAATGGAAACTCACCGTGCAGGTGCTTATGCGCGCGGCAGGGTCCGGCATTCTCACCGGCGTGCTGCTGGCTCTGGCGCGCCTCTCCGGGGAGACAGCGCCGCTGCTGTTCACGGCATTCGGCAACAATTACATGGCGTTCGGCCCGCTCGAAAAAATGGCGAGCTTGCCTGCGGCCATCTACCAGTACACCAACGATCCCAACCCCGCGCTGCACGCCATCGCCTGGGCGGGTGCGTTGTTGATCGCCCTGTTCGTGCTCGCTTTGAGTCTGCTGGCGCGCACCGTGTTTGCCAGAGGGAAAACGAGTCATGACTGACCTTGCCACCGCCACCCAGTCAGGGTCGCAGCCGGTCGCGCCGGCGCCCGCCAAGATCGCCGTGCGCAACCTGCAATTTCACTATCGCGATTTCCATGCGGTCAGAAACGTCCACATGGACATCCCCGAGCGCCAGGTCACGGCGATCATCGGCCCGTCCGGTTGCGGCAAGTCGACCTTGCTGCGCGTCTTCAACCGCATCTACGCCATTTATCCGCATCTGCGTGCCGAGGGTGAGGTGCGGCTGGATGGAGAGAACATTCTCGATCCCGGTTACTCGCTCAATCGCCTGCGCAGCAAGGTCGGCATGGTGTTCCAGAAGCCGGTGCCGTTTCCGATGACGATCTTTGAGAACATCGCCTACGGCATTCGCCATCACGAGTCGCTGTCGCGCGCGGACATGGATGTGCGCGTCGAGCAGGCGCTGCGCGCGGCCGCACTATGGGATGAAGTCAAGGACAAACTCAAGCACAGCGCGCTGGGTTTGTCGGGCGGGCAGCAGCAACGCTTGTGCATCGCGCGCGGTATCGCCTTGCGACCGCAGGTATTGCTGCTCGACGAGCCGACGTCGGCGCTCGATCCGATCGCCACCGGGCGCATCGAGCAGCTGATCGAGGAGCTGAAGCGCGACTACACCATCGTCATCGTCACCCACAACATGCAGCAGGCGGCGCGCGTATCCGATCGTACCGCGTTCATGTACATGGGCGAGCTGATCGAGTTCGGCGATACCGAAAAGATATTCACCAAGCCTGACAAAAAACAAACCGAAGACTACATCACCGGTCGATTCGGTTGAACGGGAGAGACGCATGGGAACCGGCAACGAACATACCATCAAGAGCTACGACGCAGAGCTGGCACGCCTGACTGCGGAAATCGTACGCATGGGCGAATTGGCGGCGAGCCAGCTCGAAGCCGCGATCGATGTGGTCGAACGCCGCGACGAACGCGCAGCGCAGCGCGTGGTCGACAACGACGACGCCATCGACGTACTCGAACACGCGATCAGCCACGACGTGGTGCGCCTGCTCGCGCTGCGTGCGCCGATGGCGCGCGACTTGCGCGAGGTATTCGCTGCATTGCGCATCGCCGCCGACATCGAACGCATCGGCGACTACGCGGCGAATGTGGCCAAGCGCGCCATCCCGCTGTCGATGACCGCACCGGTCGCGGCGGCACGCGGGTTGCGGCACTTGTCGGAACTCGCCGCCGATGCCGTACGCAAGGTGCTCGATGCCTACCTGACTCGCGATGCGCAGAAAGCGCATGAAGTTTGGGGCGAGGATGTGCATCTTGATGAGGCCTACACCGGATTGTTCCGCGAACTGCTCACCTACATGATGGAAGATCCGCGCAGCATCACCGCGTGCACGCATCTGCTGTTCATGGCCAAAAACATCGAACGCATCGGCGATCATGCCACCAACATCGCCGAAAACGTCTGGTTTGCGGTTACCGGCGAGCCGCTGCAAACGCCGCGCAAGAAGGGCGATGTGACGGCGGATCCGGTGATGCCGCATCTGGGGAATCGCTGAACGATCCACCCTCGTTGCGGATTATTGGCACAATGCGGCATCGGCAACTCCGGAGCTGCGCATGGCACTTCCCAATTCCGCGCCACGGGTGGAAAGTTTTTTCCACCGCGACACGAACACGTTCACGCACGTCGTCTTCGATCGCGACGGTGGCGCGGCGGCAATCGTCGATCCGGTACTCGATTACGACCCGGCTGCGGCGCGCACGGCCACGGCATCCGCCGATGCGGTGCTGGCTTTCGTGCGCGAGCGCAATTTGCGCGTGGAATGGATTCTGGAAACCCATGCCCACGCCGATCACCTGAGTGCCGGCGACTACTTGCGCGATACGCTGGATGCGAGGCTGGCCATTGGCCGCGGCATCGTCGGGGTGCAGGCGCATTTCAAGCGGTTCTTTGGATTGGGCGAGGCGTTCGTCGCCGATGGCAGCCAGTTCGACTGCCTGTTCGACGACGGCGACACGTTCGCGATCGGCGAGTTGCCGTGCCGCGTGATGGCGACGCCCGGCCACACCGCCGACAGCCTGACCTATGTCGTGGGCGACGCTGCTTTCATCGGCGACACCCTGTTCGCGCCGGAAACCGGTAGCGCGCGGACGGATTTCCCCGGCGGCAATGCGACGCAGTTGTACGCATCCATCCAGCGCATTCTGGCATTGCCGGAAGACACGCGACTGTTTTTGTGCCACGACTATCCGCCGAACACGCGCACGCCGATGGCGTCCACCACGATCGATGTCCAGCGTGAGCACAACCCGCACGTTCGCAATGCCATTGCCGCTTCCGAATACGTCGCCTTGCGTCGTGCGCGCGATGCGATGTTGCCCGTGCCGCGGCTGATTCTACCGGCGCTGCAAGTCAACATTCGTGGCGGACGCCTGCCGGAACCCGACGCCGATGGTGTGCGTTACCTGCGTTTGCCGTTGAACCGGATCGGTGCGGGGTGATTCTCAACGATCCTTGCGCGCGCGTGGTGCCGGCGCCGCGCAGTAGATTCCGTACAGCGTCTTGATCAGGCGCTTTGCCGGTCCTTCGGCGAGGCGATAGTAGATTGTCTGTGCGTCGCGGCGCGTGGTCACCAGACCCTCTTCTCGCAACCGCGCCAGGTGTTGCGACAGTGCCGACTGACTCAGGTCCAGCAGCTCGTTGAGCGTGCCGACGGAGCGCTCTTCGCTCGCCAGCAGGCACAGAATGCGCAGGCGTTGCGCGTTGGCCAGCGATTTGAGCATGCGTGCGGCGGATTCGGCATGCTCTGCCATTTCAGCGACGCTCTGGCGAGCGGTTCGGGCCTTGATCCTGGTCATTGCGGGAGAACGCTTTTCGGTGGAGGGTGAGCGCGTGCCAGTATCGCACAGTGGATACTTGATAGCTAATTTAGAATATGCTAATATACAAGCACGACGAACAAAGCGCCGCTTGAGCCTGCCGCACGCGGCAATGCGTCTTCTGGGTCGACAAGAAATCAACACATGACCACCACCACGAATCGCAACCGCTACAGCGCACTCTCGATCAGCGCGCATTGGCTCACCGCGCTGCTGATCATCGCCGTGTATTGCCTGATCGAGTTCCGCGACATTTTTCCGCGCGGCAGCGATGGACGCGAGGCGATGAAGATGTGGCACATTATGCTGGGGTTGGTGATATTCGGCCTGGTGTTCGTGCGCCTGGCGGCGCTGGCGGTTTACCGTATCCCGCCGATCATGCCGACGCCGCCGGCGTGGCAGCACATCCTGGCCAAATGGATGCACTTCGCACTGTGGTTGTTCCTGATCGCCATGCCGGTGCTCGGCTGGCTCACGCTCAGCGCGCAGGGCAAGCCAGTGCCATTCTTCGGGCTGGAACTGCCGGCGCTGCTCGCCCCCGACAAAGCGCTCGGCCACCAGCTCGAGGAAATCCACGAAACCATCGGCACTATCGGCTATTGGCTGATCGGCCTGCACGTCGTTGCCGCCTTGTATCACCACCATTTCATGCGCGATGACACCTTGTTGCGCATGTTGCCGCAGCGAGCTGGTTGAAGGCTCGCGAGCCTACCCTTGATCCATCTGGAGAAACTGCAATGAACGTCGATCGTCTGGTAATGCGTTTTGCCGGCAGCATGGTCATCGTCAGCGTGCTGCTCACTTATTACGTCTCGTCGTGGTGGATGCTGCTCGCATTGTTCGTCGGCCTGAACCTGCTGCAGGCCTCGTTCACCGGTTTCTGTCCGCTGGCGAAGATTTTGCGCAAGGCCGGTGTCGCACCTGGCACTGCGTTTCCATCGTGATGGGCGTGCCACACGCGAGCGCCGAGGCCATGCGATGAATGCATTTGCCGTATTCACGCCGTGGCGTCTCGTCATTGCGCTGGCGGCGCTCGCCGTGCTCGCCGCGTGCGGGCGCGAGCCGGCGCCAGCCAGGCCACTCGCGCCACCCGCGCTGGCGACGCTGGTCGTCGCCAGCGCACAAGCCCCGCGCGAGCAGGTCTGGGACGGCGTCGTCGAAGCCGTCAACGAAACCACGCTGGCCGCGCAGACCAATGCGCGTGTCGAGCAACTGCCGGTGGACGCAGGCAGTCGCGTCGCCAAGGGCGACGTGCTGGTGCGCTTCACCGACGTCGAGCAAAGCTCCGCCCAGCGCGGTGCGCAGGCCGCAGTAGCTGCCGCGCGCGCGGCGTTCGATGAAGCGCAGGCCAACTACACGCGCATCGACGCGATCTACGCGCGCAAGCTCGTCGCACGCGCCGAGCTCGACCAGGCCACCGCGCGCCGCGATGCCGCGCAGGCGGCGCTGGCCGCGGCGCAGGCGCAATTGCGCAGCGCCGGCCAGCAGACCGATTACACCGTGGTGCGCGCGCCGTTCGCCGGCGTCGTCACCCAGCGTTTCGTCGAAGTCGGGCAGGCCGTGCAGTCCGGTCCGCCGCAGCCGCAGCCCTTGCTGGCGCTGGCGGCACTCGATGCGCTGCGCGTGGAAGTGACGATTCCGCAAAGTGCCGTCGAAGCCGTACGCCAGCATCCGGCGGCGACGCTGATCCTGGACGGGGGCGCGCGGCGCATTGCCGCTCCCGACATCACGGTGCTGCCGACGGCCGATGCCGCGACGCATACCTTCCGCGTGCGCGTCGCGGTTCCGCCGGGCAGCGCCGGCCTGTGGCCGGGCATGACCGTCAAGGTGGCTTTTGCGGCGGGCGCAGCGGCGCAACTGTCGATTCCGGCGAGCGCGCTCGTGCAGCGCGGCGAACTCGACGGCGTGTATGTGCTCGGCGCCGACAACACGGTGAGCCTGCGCCAATTGCGCCTCGGCCATCGCCGGGGCGATGACGTGGACGTGCTGGCAGGTCTTGCCGCCGGCGAGCGCGTGGCCGCCGATCCGGTCGCGGCGGCGCGCTGGCTCGTCGAACACCGTGCCGGGAAGACGCCGTGACCGACCTGCGCCTGGGGTTTTCCGGACGCATCGCGCGCGCCTTCCAGCAGCACCCGCTCACGCCGATCCTGGCGCTGACCGCACTGCTGCTCGGCATCGCGGCGATGCTGATCACGCCGCGCGAGGAAGAGCCGCAGATCGACGTGACGATGGCGAACGTGAGCGTGCCGTTTCCCGGCGCCGACGTTGTCGATGTCGAGAACCTCGTCGCCACGCCGCTCGAACAGGTGCTGTCCGGCATCGATGGCCTCAAGCACGTGTATTCGGTCAGCCGCCCGGGCATGGCGCTGCTGACCGTCGAATACCAGGTCGGCGTGCCGCGCCAGACGGCGCTCGTGCGCCTGTACAACCAAGTGATGCAAAACCGCAACCTGTGGCCGGCCGACCTCGGCGTCGGCCAGCCGCTGATCCGCGCGATGGGCATCGACGATGTGCCGGTGATGGCGCTGACCTTGTGGAGCGACACCGCCACGCCGGTCGAGCTTGCCGCCGTCGCGCACACGCTGGAGACCGATATCAAGCACGTGCCCGGCACGCGCGATGTCTATACGATCGGCGCGCCGGAGCGTGCTGTCATCGTCGAACTGGACGCGGGCAAGCTCGCCGCGTACGGGCTCGCGCTCGATGATGTGGACCGCACGCTCAAGGCGGCGAACTTCGTGCAGCAGGCCGGCGATCGCGTGGCGGAGGATCGCGATGTGCCGGTCACGGCGGGCCGGTATCTCGCCGATGCCGATGAAGTCGCGCAAGGGGTGATTGGCGTCGCGCACGGACAACCCGTGTTCGTGTCCGACGTTGCGCGCATCACGCGCGGCGCAGACCTGCCCGACAAGTACGCCTGGTTTGGCACGCCGCCCGGCCGCGCCGGCCCGGCAACCGGCGTGGCGCCAGCGGTGACGATCGCGATCACGAAGAAATCCGGCACCAATGCGGCCGACATCACGCGGGCCGTCGCCGCGCGCGTGGCGGCGCTGCAGGGTGTATCGATCCCGGTCGGCGTGCATGTCCAGGTCACGCGCGACTACGGCCAGACCTCGACCGACAAGGCCGACCTGCTGATCCACAAGCTCCTGTTCGCGACGCTCTCGGTCGTGTTGCTGGTGCTCGCCACGCTGGGCTGGCGCGAGGCGATCGTGGTCGGCGTGGCCGTCATCATCACCTTGATGCTGACGCTGTTCGCGTCCTGGGCGATGGGTTTCACGATCAACCGCGTGTCGCTGTTCGCGCTGATCTTCTCGATCGGCATCCTCGTGGACGATGCCATCGTCGTGGTCGAGAACATCCATCGCCACATGGCGCTCGGCGGACGCAGCCTGCGCGAGGCGATTCCGGAAGCCGTATCCGAAGTCGGCGGGCCGACGATCCTGGCCACGTTCACGGTGATCGCCGCGCTCCTGCCCATGGCCTTCGTCTCGGGCCTGATGGGTCCGTACATGCGGCCGATACCGATCAACGCCTCGGCCGGCATGCTGCTCTCGCTCGCGGTCGCGTTGGTGGTCACGCCGTGGCTGTCGCTCAAATTGTTGCGCCACGCGCACCACGCGCCGGCGCAGGAAGGCGAGGAGCCGCGCGCCAGCCGCCTGTCGCGCCTGTTCCACCGGCTGATGACGCCGTTCCTCGATCCCGGCCGCGGTCGGCGGCGCCGGCGCATCCTGTTTGCCGGCATGGGCGCGCTGGTGGTGCTCGCGGCCAGCCTCGTGGTGTTTCGCGCGGTGATCCTGAAAATGCTGCCGTTCGACAACAAGTCCGAGTTCCAGGTCGTCGTCGATATGCCCGAGGGCAGCACGCTGGAAACCACCCATCGCGTGCTGACCGAGCTTGCGCATGCACTCGATGGCGTGCCCGAGGTGCTGAACTACCAAGGCTACGCCGGCACCGCCGCGCCGATCAATTTCAACGGCCTCGTGCGCCAGTACTACCTGCGCAGCGGCCCGATCGACGGCGACTTGCAGGTGAATCTCGTGGACAAGCA
>Ga0208826_1000938_pt1 | contig 27154 bp, 23 predicted proteins | sample AD_UKC115_MetaG_FD_184451 | JGI IMG/M metagenome (GOLD analysis project Ga0208826, IMG submission 184451) | Active sludge microbial communities of municipal wastewater-treating anaerobic digesters from Hong Kong - AD_UKC115_MetaG (SPAdes)... | ecosystem: Engineered > Bioreactor > Anaerobic >...
TTTATATATACTGTATAATTGTTATAGAGGTGTGAATATGTTGGAAAGCATATGTGTCATAGGCGGAATAAATATTGATATGAAGATCAGAACCTTTGAACCAATTATTAGCGGAACATCTAATCCTGGAAGAATATTTTTTTCATCTGGAGGAGTAGGAAGAAATATAGCTCATAATCTTGCTCTTCTTGGAGCAGACGTATTACTTTTAGGGGGCGTAGGTAATGATTGGTATGGGCAAAAGGTTGTTTCGGAAACAGCTTTTTCCGGAGTTGACATCTCCCGTATAAAGACCAGTGACATTTATACTACTGGTGTATATATTTCTGTAGATAATAATATAGGTGAAATGGAATCAGGTTATTCAGATATGAGAATATCTGATATAGTGGATATTCAATATATAACTGAAAATTTAGATAAAATCAATACATGCAATATAATTATTATAGATACAAATATAAATAGCGATGTAATTGATTATTTATTAAAATGCATTTACAAAAAAGATATACAGTGCATAATAGAACCTGTGTCATGTAAAAAATCCGAAAAACTGCTTTGTCTTTCATATAAGGTAGATTTTATAAAACCTAATCTTCAGGAGCTTTTACATTTGGCAACCCTCTGTGGGTGCAGAACAACAGATCCTTTATCTTGTTGTAGGGCTTTAAAGGATAAATTTAAAAATTTTCTTGTCACAATGGGAGAATCTGGTGTGTTTTATTATAGATCTGAAGACGATTATTTTAAGACTTTTAAATCATATGAAATTGAGGTAAAAGATGTGAATGGTGCCGGTGATGCTTTTGTGGCTGGATTTGCTTATGGGCTGTGTACAAAAAAAGGTATCAGTCATTCAATAAAATACGGAACAGCAGCTTCATGTATAACACTAATGTCTGAAAAAACAGTTTCAGACAATATTTCATGTACAAATATTGAAAAATTTCTTAGTGAGAGAGGTGAAAATATTGAAAATGTATGAAAAGCATATGGATTACTCTGAAAATGTAGCAGCTGCCTTGAAAAATCATCTTCCGATAGTAGCACTTGAATCTACTATAATATCTCATGGTATGCCGTTTCCGCATAATATTGATACGGCAAAGCAGGTGGAAAAAACAATAATCGATAACGGGGCTGTACCAGCTACTATTGCAGTAATTAACGGTAGAGTAAAAATTGGTCTTTCTGATGATGATATGAAGTTCCTAGCTACATCAAAAGACATCATAAAAGCCAGCCGGTTAGATCTTCCTGTCGCAGTAGCAGCAGGAATGAACGCTTCAACAACCGTTGCTGCAACAATGATATGTGCGCATATGGCAGGAATAAATGTTTTTGTAACAGGTGGAATCGGTGGAGTACACAGAGGCGCTCAACAGACTTTTGATATATCGGCTGACCTGCAAGAACTTGCTCATACGAACGTTGCTGTTGTTTGTGCAGGAGCAAAGGCTATTCTTGATCTTAAACTTACAATGGAGTATCTGGAAACTTTCGGTATACCTGTATTAGGATGGAAAACAGATGAGCTTGCAGCTTTTTATTCTAGCAAAAGCGGAATAAAAGTGAACTATAGGGTTGATGATGAAATCACTGCGGCAAAAATAATAAAAGCTAAATGGGAAATGGGGATAGATGGGGGAGTTATTATTGCCAATCCTATTCCAGAAGAGTTTTCAATGGATCCGAAAGAGATAAATGATGCAATTGACAGGGCACTTGAGGAGGCTGAACGAAATAAGGTTTACGGTAAAAATCTGACTCCTTTTTTATTGGAAAAAATTAAAGAACTTACATCCGGTGAAAGTCTTGAGTCGAATATCGCATTAATAAAAAATAATGCATATGTAGGCGCAATAATTGCCAAAGAACTGAATAAAAATTAAATAGAACGGGGGGACATACAATGAAAATAGGAATTATAGGTATAGGGACTATTGGTGGAATATTTTTAGAGAAGTGTTTAGCTACATCTTTTATAGAAAAAATAAATATATACGATAAAGAAAATGATAAAATTCAGCATTATAAGAATAACAGAATCAAGGTTTGCAAGGTTCCTTGCGAAGTTGTTGAAGAATCTGAAAATATTATACTTGCTGTAAGACCTCAGGATTCAATGGAACTTTTCTCTCAAATATCCAAAAGTGACCTTTCTTCCAAGGTTATAATCAGCACTATGTCAGGAGTATCAATTCAGGTACTAAGAAACAGTCTAGGATGCTCCAATATTCTGAGGATTATGCCTAATGTTGCATGTTCTGTCGGAAATGGTGTCATAGCGGCGGATTTTTCCGAATCTTTTGATGAAAATAGTAAGCCTGAACTGATCCAGCTTATATCAAAATTGGGAAAGATTTTTATCATGGATGAAAGGTACTTTCCTGCACTGACTTCTATAAGCGGTAGTGGTCCTGCTTTTATCTTTGTCATAATAGAATCGTTTATAGATGCCGGTATAAAGATGGGACTTTCTTATGATCTTGCATACTCTATTGTCATGGAGGTATTTGATGGTTCAGTAGAAATGATGCGTCAGAGCAAAAAACATCCGGCTGAATTAAAAAACAAAGCAACTTCGCCTGCAGGTACGACAATAGAAGGTATATATACGCTTGAAAATGAAGGACTGCGGGGTACTATTATGAAAACTCTTATAGAGTGCTATAATAAAGCCAAACAGTTTGACAGTTCGTTAAAAGGAGGGATAAAACTTGAGGAATGATGTTCAAGAAAGGTTTTTCAAATTACTTGAAGCAGAAAGAAAAGATGAGCTTATTTCCTTTATTTCAGAACTCTTACAACAGGAAAAGATGAAAGTATTTGATATCTATGATAAGCTGTTGATTCCTTCACTCAACGAGTGGTTTTGCCAGGAGAAAGAGCAGCGTCTATGTGTTTGGCGCGAACATGTTAGAAGCAGTATAATAAGAGCAATTATAGAGATATCTTATCTTTATCTATTAAAAGAAAGAAAAGAACTTTTTGAAAAAGATGAGTTATTACTTTTAAATAAAAGAGTCAGCGTAGTATGTCCTTCTGAAGAGTATCATGAAATAGGTGCCAGAATTGTTGCCGATTACTTCTATATGAACGGCTATGATGTGCTTTTTGTTGGAGGCAACACTCCGAAAAGCGAGTATGTCGATGCTATTGATATTATTAAGCCGGATTATATTGCCATAAGCGTTACTAACCCATACAATATTATTATTACTCAGAAGACCATAGAACATATAAAAAATGAAGCTAAGGCAAAAAGCATAAAACAGCCGGTAATTATTGTAGGTGGAAAGGCTTTTAATAATAAAGAACATCTTGCTATGCAGATCGGCGCGGATAAAATACTCCACTCGTATGAAGATATAAAGGCATTGGCGGAGGTGGATAGAAAATGAATCTGTCCTTGAAGCTTGCTCTAAGATTTCTAAAATCCAATAAAGGTCAAACAGTGCTTATAATATCTGGAATTGCAGTGGCTGTAGCTATACAACTGTTCATAGGGCTACTTATAAAGGGTCTACAGATAAGTCTTGTTCAAAAGACAACAGGCAATACTCCCCAGATAACTATAACTTCTACTACTGATGATAAACTTATCAAGCAATGGGAAGAGTTGAGCCGTGACATTCAAGCCTACGGAAGTGAGTATGGATTGAAAACTGTTACACAGACCCTCACATTTCCAGTGGTAATAACTTTTTCCGGTAAAAGTTCCAATCTTCTTATAAGAGGATTCAATTTTGAACGTTCAAAGCCTTTGTACGATATCAATAATAAATTGATAGCCGGTAATCTTCCGGCTCATAGTAATGAAGTTTTAATTGGGGATGATCTTGCCAAAGAACTAGGAATAAAGATCGGAGATAAACTCAATCTTTTTGTATTCAGACTCTTTAAGACTAAAGATCTCTATGTGAGCGGTATATTCGATTTTGGAGTGTCTTCTATAAATAAAAACTGGCTTGTTACTACCCTTGAAAATGCTCAGATGATAAATAATTCTCAGGAGTATGTTTCGGCTATAGAAATTACTGTTGAAAAACTTTTCGAAGCAGATAAAATCTCAACTTCTCTAAGAGAAAAGATACAGAGACAGGATATTATTTTTGAGGATTGGAAGAGTTCAAACGAAGAACTTCTCAGCGGACTTAACGGTCAAAGTATATCCAGTATAATAATACAGGTCTTTGTAATAATTTCGGTATGTCTTGGAATTGCAAGCGTACTTATAATAACAGTCCTTCAGAAATCAAAAGAAGTAGGAATACTTAAAGCTATGGGATTAAAAGATTCACAGGCAAGTCTTGTATTTCTTTCTGAAGGTTTTTTACTTGGCATGATGGGGGCAATTGCCGGTATAGTTTTAGGAATAATACTGTTATTCTTTTTTACTACTTTTGCTGTTAACAGTGATGGTTCACCTGTTGTTCCTATTATTTTTGATTATACTTTTATAATAATATCAGGGATAATAGCCGTTGCAGCTTCAACAATATCAGCTATCCTTCCGGCAAAAAAATCTTCAAAACTATCTCCGGTTGAGGTGATAAGAAATGGCTGAAGTCATAAGAATGGAAAATATTAACAAATATTATGGTGATTATATCAAAACCCAAGTGCTTTACGATATAAACTTGCAAGTTGAGGAATCTTCCTTTAATTCTATTATAGGAGCTTCAGGAAGCGGAAAATCTACTTTGCTTAATATTCTAGGTACTCTTGACAGGCCATCAGATGGCAAGGTTTTTATTGACGGTAATGAAGTATCAAGTCTAAAAAAATCGCAGTTAGCTATGATACGTAATAAATATATAGGCTTTGTTTTTCAGTTTCATTATCTTTTAAGCGAGTTTACTGCGTTGGAAAATGTCCTTCTTCCCTACCAGATTGGGCGCAAAACAGTTCCTAATGAGATCAAAAAACGTGCAGAAGAACTTTTAGACATAGTTGGATTAACAAAAGTCAAGAATAATCTTGGGTCTAAAATGTCCGGAGGACAACAGCAGCGAACGGCAATTGCCAGGGCGCTTATCAATAATCCGAAAGTAATTCTAGCCGATGAACCTACAGGCAATCTTGATTCTGAAAGTACTGAAAATGTATATACTCTTTTTCGTGATATAAATAAAAAATTCGGTACAACCTTTATTATTGTCACACATGACCGTAAGATTGCAGAAAAAACAGATCGAATAATTGAAGTACGTGACGGCAGAATATTTTTGGATTATACTAAATAATAATAAGGAGAGTTTAAATGATCTACATAAAAAATGATAGTTTTGATCCAAAATTCAATCTGGCACTCGAAGAGTATGTTCTGAAGAACTTTCATAACGATACATATTTCCTTTTATGGCAGGATAATCCTACAGTAGTAGTTGGAAGAAATCAGAACACATTAGAAGAAGTAAACATGGAGTACGCAAATCAGAACAGTATTAATATAGTCAGAAGACTCTCGGGAGGCGGAGCGGTATACCATGACCACGGTAATCTCAACTTTACTTTTATTGTCAAAGATGATTCCCATAAAGATAAAGATTTTAAAACCTTTACTGTTCCTGTAATAATGGCTCTGGAAAAGTTGGGAGTTAAGGCTGATTTCACCGGAAGGAACGATATTACAATAAATGGAATGAAGTTTTCAGGTAATGCACAATATCACTACAAAGGTTATGTATTGCATCACGGAACTATACTGTATAATTCAGATTTAAGTGTAGTTACAAATGTATTAAATGTAAAAAAAGAAAAAATAGAATCAAAAGGTATAAAATCAATAAAATCAAGAGTTACAAATGTATATGAACATTTACATAACAAAATAGATATAAACACATTCAAAGAATTTCTGAAAAATTATATATTTGAATATTCTAATCTACATTATAAACAACACATCTTGACTTCTACGGATATAAATACTATAAATGACATTAAGGAAAGCAGATACGATACATGGGAATGGACGTATGGGAATTCTCCGGCATTTACGGTAAGAAATACTGTAAAACTACCATGTGGCCTTTTTGATCTGCGTATAAATGTTCTGAATGGCATAATTGATAACTTCAGGCTTTACGGCGATTATTTTGGAATAGAAGATATTTCTGAACTTGAAGATGCTTTTAAAGGAAGACGGTACTCTATGAATGAAATAAAAGATGTTGTTAAATCTTTAGATCTTAGTTCCTATGTCAGTGGTATAACTGTTGATGAATTTATCGATATTATAGTAAACAAGCAGCCTTTATGAGGCTGCTTGTTTACTTGTGGGCAATTACTTCAATTTCTATATCTGCATTTTTAGGAAGAGCCCCAACCTGAAAAGCTGATCTTGCAGGAGGATTTGTCTTAAAAAATTGTCCGTAGACATCATTCATCTCAGAAAATTTTGCTATATCTTTTAAAAACACAGTTACTTTAAGTACATTTTCCAAGGAAGATCCGCTTTCTTCTAGAATATTTTTAATATTAGAAAGAATAGTTTCGGTTGCCTTTTTAATATCCCCAGATATAAGCTGACCAGTTTTAATATCGACCGGAAGCTGGCCTGAAACAAATAGAAGATTTTCAAATCCATTAACTACTGAGTACGGACCTATAGGACTTGGAGCACAAGATGGGTTAATAACAGTCTTTTTCACAAAACACCTCCACATAAGTTATATATTTTAATTGTACTATATTGATCCCTAAATATCAAACTGTCTATAAGCATTCTGAAGAATTTATCTGAGTTTATTATCAGGCAGGCAAAAAACAACAGTGAATTTAGCGATTTATCTGTCGGAAAACCTAAGTTTTCCGACAATAGTCATAAAATAACAAAGCAGAATATTCTGCTTTGTTATAATCCGATTTTTATTTCTTTACAAGCAACTGTATCCAGAGCATTACCATGCGAGATAAATATTGCTGTGTTCTTATTATCAGTCAATATTTCTTTCAGTACATTACTGGATTCCGTATCCAAATTACTTGTTGGTTCATCAAAAATGTAAAGATCTGATTTTTTTAGTAAACCTCTTATTATTGAAAGTTTTTGTTTTTCTCCTCCGGATAGATTACTTCCTCCTTGTTCAATTTTATAGTCAAGGGGTTTATCAAAACCTAGCTGCTTAAACAGTTCGATAATCTCATCAGGATCTGTTTTATTATTTACTGCTAAAATGTTCTCTTTTACAGTACCTTGAAAAAAGTAAGGATCTTGTTCAATATAAGCTATATGTGTTCTTAGGGAATCTATGTTAAACTCTTTATAAGTATTCTTGTTTACCTTAAGTTCTCCTTTATAATTACAGTAAAGACCTGAAAGCAATTTTACAAGCGTTGACTTACCGGATCCGTTTTTTCCCGATATTCTTATTTTTTCTCCTTTTAAGACTTTAAAATTGAGTTTTTCAAAAACCATTTTGTCCGGTTCATATCCAAAAGAAAGATCTTGTGCTTCTATCAAACAGATCTGTTCATCTAAAATTTTTCCATATGTTTTTTCACTATCTGTATAGAATGGAATTATTCTTTGAGAGTAATCCTTGTACATCTTTCGTGCCTTGATGAAACTTTGGATATTCTCAATTATTTTCTGCAGTGGAATAAGATATATCACGTAACTTGCTATCTGTCCGGCATTTATTTCTCCTTTTGAAAGCATGTAAACTCCAAATATTACTATAACTACCTGTGATAGATGCGCAGATATTTTATTTAAAAAAGCTATTTTTGATTTTAGATAGATATCTTTTTTTGCAGTTTGAATAAAAAAATCATTAAATAAAGTTTCTATCTTTGAAATATATGTGTTTTGTATTTCGTTAGTTTTAAGACATACAAAGTTGCTTGCTATATCAGATTCGTAAGAAACTGCTCTGGACTTATAATCACTTTTCTGAACCATATACTTTGATTCCAAGCTCCTTGTAAAGTATGTGACAACAACCGGTAGCAATGAAGCTAGTATGGCAACTATACCATATACTATATTTTCAAAGATAAACCAAGATATAAATACCGATGAAAAAATTATTATAACTGGCTTGGTAATTAGGTCAAGAAGAACTTCCTTGTAATTCAAAAGATCCTCTTCCCATCTAAAAGTAAGTTCAGCACCTATCTTTTTGGCTTTTAGATAATCCTTGTCTAAAAAAATTCTGACCACCTGTCCATGATGTCTAAGAGATTGTTTAAAATGCTTGATTATTCTTACTATTGAAAGCAACGGTTCCATAAATATATTAAGAAGAATAAGAATTACTAGAGTTATAAGATCTTCCCGTATCAGGGTATAGTTTAGTTTAAGAATATTATCTGCAAACTCTCCTAGAGTTTTTGCTGTAAGTGTTCTAAAAGCAATAACAGCACATTCATAGATAACAAATAAAGAAAAACTTGACCACATTGTTTCAAGACAGTGTTTGTAGGCCGTTTTTTTAGCCTGAGCATCTTCCATCTTAATTCACCTCTCCAAGCTTAATCAGTTTATATGAATTAATATCATAAACAGTATCGCACAAGCTGGTTATACGTTCATCATGAGAAATCAGAATAATTGTTTTTTTAATACTTTTCAAAAGATTAGTTAACTGTACAATACTTTCCTTATCTAATCCGTTGGTAGGCTCGTCAAGTACGAGTACAGATGCACGTCTAATAAGACCAGCCAAAAGATATATTTTTTTCCTTTCTCCTCCAGAAATATCAGAAAAATTTTCTGCACAAAGCACTTTATCATTTATTCCAAGACTTTTTAGAATTACCTCCTCATCTTCCCGGATACATTCACAAGCTTGGACAATCATATTAAGAAACTCTCCCGGGGGTATATTAAAGACAGGATCAGACTGTGCAACGTATGCCACATGCTCATAGATCATCTCTTGAGGAATTGATCTTATATCTATGCCGTTAAACTTTACTGAACCTGTATAATTTGTTTCCATTCCAAGCAGTATTTTTAATAGAGTAGATTTTCCTACGCCATTCCTCCCTTTAATACCTATAATCTTATTTTTACTGATACTCATCTCTGCATTTCTAAAAACAACATTCTTTCCGTAAGAAAAGCAAAGCTCTGCTACTTCAAACATATCTGCTTTTTCGTCGAGCGAAACAGGTTTTTTAATACTATCAGGTAACAAAACAGATACTCTTTCTCTGGCCTGTCGGAAAAGAAATATCTCTGAAAAGGCTCTATAGATACTGCCTGTACTCTGAAAAAAATTATTACTCAGAACAACTGTAATAACTGCTTGTTCAATCGAAATATATTTTTCTAATGTGAAAATACCTATTATAGCGTAACTTCCGTATGTAAGCAAGGCATTTATAGAATTATTTAGAGCTTCTTTTTGTCCAACTTTAATAAAGTTTTTACTGTATACCTCTACATTTTTTTGGTTTATAGAATTAAATTTATTGGAATACCAGTCCTTTAAACCATTGACTTTTATACTTGCCAAACCATTTTGTCCAGAGATGACAAAGTTCATCCATTCTTCTCCAACTTTTGCTGCCTTTGTATATGACTGCTGTAAAAATCTTTTTATGATATATGGCGGAATAAGCTGTGCAAATGAAAGAGCAAGAAAAATTAAGGCTAAAAATTTATTGAATGAAGTTATACAGAAAAAATATACAGTTCCCGCAACTATGCCAGTTGAAATTGCTGGAAGTGTATCTGAGATAAAGCTCATTACTTTTTCCAGATCCTTTGAAAGTCTTTCACGTATTTTACCAGGATCCATTTTTAGAAGTTTTGCAAGCTCTTGCTTAAACAAGAGCTTATATACCAATATTCGAAAAACATTTTTATCCTTGAGTTCTTTCTGATTTTTAAAAATATCAAAAAAATAAAAGAATACCTGAAATCCGAAAATCAGTATTATAAATGTTGCTGATCTCGTTGCAAGGTTTTTTATATCTTGCTTAACCGCACTTCCAATGAGTTTAGAAGAAAGATCGGCACAGGCAAGTGTAAAAATGAGTACTAAAAACCCTTCAAAAGTTTTTAACCCAGAACATGGAAAAAGCTTTTCGTATGGCAGTTTGAATTTAGACATTTTGTGTCCCCCTTGAATTTTTTCTTTTAAAAAGTCTAAGAAAGATAATAATAATTATTTTTTAATATTTTATATTTTAATACTACTCTTTTAAATAATATTTTGCAAATTGTGATAGTGTAATGTATTATATTCATATATAATGTTTTTGAGATATAATTTAATTGAATAGGATAAATAGGAGGGAGATTATGAGAAAATACAATTTTGAAGATATTCATGACAGAAGAGGCACCCATAGCATAAAGTACGATTTTCTTAAAACTTTCTATACCAAGGATAATCTTTTATCCATGTGGGTTGCCGATATGGACTTCAAAACTGCTGATGAGATAATTGATGCAGTTACAGCGGCTGCTGAAAAGGGTATATATGGCTACTGTGGAATGGATGATGACTTCTATAATTCAATAATTAGTTGGTTTTCAGAAAGGCGTAAATTGATACTTGACAAGGAATGGATAATGTTTGTTCCTGGTATTGTGCCAGCTATCAGTATTTCGCTTCTAGGCCTAACCGTACCGGGCGATAAGATTATTTTACAGCCTCCGGTTTACTATCCATTTTACTCATGTGTTGAGAATAACGGAAGAAGAGTGGTCTTTAATAATCTCATTAATGACAATGGTTACTATACAATGGACTTTGATTCTCTTGAAAAATCTATCGATATTAATACCAGAGTTTTGATTTTATGTAATCCTCATAATCCGGTTGGAAGAGTCTGGACAAAAAAAGAGCTTTCCATACTTGGTGAGATCTGTAAAAAGAATGATCTTATAATATTTTCTGATGAGATTCACTCTGATTTAGTCTACGAAAAAGATAAATTCAAGTCTATTTTTTCTCTTAATGAAGATCTTCGCGAACGAACAGTAACTTTTTTTGCTCCAAGCAAAACATTTAATCTTGCAGGTCTTTCAACTTCATTTATGGTTGTTCCAAACCGTTCTTTGAGGGGCAAGATGCAGTCTATCATGAACTCTCTTGCTCTAAACAATATAAATATGTTCGGATTAAATGCTCTTATCGCTGCATACTCGCACGGAGGAGAATGGCTTGATCAGCTTTTAAGCTATCTTAAAGGAAATATTGAATACGTAATTGATTTTTTTGATAAAAAACTTCCTCAAGTAAAAATATTTAAGCCTGAAGGAACTTATCTCTTATGGATGGACTTCAGATTTTTGGGATTGAATGATGAAGAACTATCGAAGTTTTTTATTGAAAAAGTGGGAGTTGCTTTAGATGACGGGTATATTTTCGGAAGAACAGGAAGTGGATTCCAAAGAATGAATATTGCATGCAGCAGAAAGATTGTATGTAAAGCATGCGAAAAGATATATGAAGCAGTAAAATTATTAGAAAACTGTTAAAACATGATGTTTACAGATGTAAACTTATTTATGATATACTTGTAGGAGTGCGTTATTATATGGGGGTAGATAGGGTTGCTTTTTTTAGAAGAGAAGATAAAATCTGCATATAACAATCTTTATGAGTTTATCCGGAACAGCAATTTAATCGATTTTAAAACGGATAGCACTTCCTATCTAGAGTTTTTTACAGATAACATAAAATTTTCATCAAACGGTTTTAAATCACGGAAAGAGTTTGAAATCAACTTTGGAAAAACACCAACAGATAATATTCAACTGTTTTTCAAGGATGATAGGACTTTTTATCTTAGGTCAGGTGAAACCAATAAAAAAGAAGTATTAGAACATATATTATCTGATAATGCTTTTTCAAAGAAAAGCACAGGGATTAGTATACTATATCTAGCATATGGTACATTAAAATGGAAAAATCATGTTTTTTCTCAAAAGCATTTGTTTTCACCGGTATTTCTTATGCCGATTTCAGTTTTCAGAAAAAATGCAGATCAGTATACTCTTAAAATTCACAGTGAGCAGTTTATTTTTAATCCTTTCCTTAAAGAGTCGCTTGCTGGACTGTTAGACTTTTCTTTGCTTGATCATTATGCTGAAAGTTTTTTCAAGAATATGCCCGAAAAAATACCAGTTGACTGGGAAGTAACTCAACGTTTATTTTTATCTCTTTTTAACATTGAAAGATATATGAACTTCAAAGAGCTTGAAAACAGAAAAGAGCAGCTGCCTTCTCTATCTATCGTGAAAACACTTTATTCGGACGAAAAATCACATACGACCGTTGATAAAGAAAAGATCTACAGGCCCATGAAAATTTTACCTATAAGCATACTCGACAAATCACAACAAACTGCGGTAAAACTTTATAAAAAAAATAATGATAATTATGCTGTTTTTTCTTCATCTTTTTCAGAAAAAAATGAAGTGACAGTCAATATAATAATTCAAGCATTGGCTGAACAAAAGAATGTTTTATATGTTTATTCTCACGAGCAGTCTGCTTCTCAACTCAAAAAATCATTAAAGGAAAGAGATTTAGATAATATTTATATATCTCCTGAGCAAATAAGCGGTAAAAATACCGATACTCTAAAAAAGATACTTTCATCTTTGGACAACTTAGGCATATCTGCTCGTAAATCTGATGGTTCGGATGTAGGAGATGATCTGGTTTCTCAGTATGAGAAATCAGAAAATATTCTTTCAGAATACTATATTACTCTGAACACTTTTCTGGGTAAAACAGGTCTTAAAGTTTCAGAAGTTTTTGAAAGATATTTAGTTTTTACTTCCAAACGCAATCCGACATACCGTATTCCAAACGTTAAGAGTATGTCCAAAGAAAATTTCAGTGAAAATCAAAGTATTTTAGATGATTATTCCACCTACAATGAGATATATAAAATATACAATGATCATCCCTTAAGGGAGCTTTGCCTTAATCATTTTGACGATGCCGCATCAGTTGATTCCTTAAAGCCTTTATTTACAGAGTACCTAAAATACCTTAAATTTATTGATTCATATATAAAAAAACTGATACCTGAAAGCAAGAATACAATTGACTCTTTTTATATTGATAGTTTCATTGAAATTCTGCGGTTATTGAAAGAACTGGAGTTAATAGATCTCACTATAAAGACACTTTTTACTAAAAGCCGTGAAACACTTCTTACTTTCTGCGAAAAACTTAAATTTTTCTGTGACTCTTATGAACTTGCAAGAAAAAGATTTACAGAAGAAATATTTTTCAGTTTCCCTGAGACCGAGCTTATGCTTGAACATTATACCGCCAACAAAGATAAGCAGTTTAGAAATTTTTTACCTCAGTTTTCTATAGCCAGGAAGTATTTTGTTAAGAATCTTAGAAATCCTTCTGATAAACCTAATATTGACGGCTTTATAATCGATCTGCATAGAACTTTTTCCGAAAGACATGACTTGCTTGCAGATTCTGATTTTACAAATATTGTAGGAGCGTACCTAAAAAATTCCCGTCCAAATATTGCAGTTCTTAAAAAAATAGTGGATGATCTCCGGAGTATTCTTATTCTTATAGATACATCTAAAATACCTTTTTATATAGTGCAAAATTATGAGCAGGTTACCGATTCTGAGATAAATTATCTCAAGACAGATTTTTCTGCTTTTAAAAGAATTATTCCTTCAGTTCATTCCAATGACTCTCTTATAAGCCAAAAGATAGAGCTGACAGAGAAAATAGTCAACAATTCTTTCATGCTGGTACAATGGTTTGAATTTACACAATGGCTGGAAAAACTTACTGGAAAGGAACTCAATGCTTTTCTGGATTATTTTTGTTCAGAAAATTTTGATATTTCGGTTATATCAGAAGTATATGAAGAAGCTTTTCTTTTGTCATGTATCGATAATATATTCATTAATTTTCCAGTACTACGAAACTGCGAATCAAAATATTTTTCCGATATCTCCAAAAAATATAGAGCATACTCTGAAAAATATATTGAAAATAATATTGATAATTTTATTATAACTAATAACCACAAAAATATAGAGCCTGAAAAAATTATAGATCTTAGAAATCAGCTTTTTTCAAATATTCAAAATATCAGCTCAGTAGATCTTAAAAAAATTATTAACGATAATTTTGATATTATAAAAGATGTAGTACCGCTTTTTATTCTTCCGATTCTTTCAGTATCCGAGTATTTTTTTATGGCTGAAGAAATTTTTGATCTGATAATTATCGATGATGCTTCAACCATATATTCAGAAGATATTCTGCCTATATTTCTCAAGGGGAAAAGATTTATACTTACCGGCGATATTGCTGCTTCTTCGCCATCCAAATCATCATTGTTTGCAGATAATTTCTTTAATATGCGTTCTTTTGAAACAGATATAAAGGATAATTTTAGCAAAAATATACTTGAGCTTGCTTTTGAATCGGATATGCCTGCTGCAAAGCTGGTAAGGAGTTATAACCATCTTTACAACAGACTTATCAGACTGATGACAGACAATCTTTACAACTGTGAAATTGTTTTCTATCCCGATATAACCAAATCTACAGAAGGGCTGTACCTTAACTTGGTAGAAAAAGACGATCCACATACTGAAGATAAAAATTACAATGAAGCCATACAAGTAATCAGTCTTATAAATACTTACAGTAAGAGATTCCCAGAATATACTATAGGAATAGTTACACTTAATTCAAAGCAGAAAGATCTTATTTATTCTATTCTAAAAGGTATGGATGACAGTGAGCCTACTGCTAAGAATATTTTAGAGTTAATCAAAAAAGATATTGTATCAATTGAAGATCATTCGGTTTTACTTAACGAAAAAAAAGATATCATTATTTTTTCTACGGTTGTATCTTCTACAACACTTTTTTCAAATATAGAAAAACTTTCAGTATATGATCTGCTCGAAGAGAAAAAACGATTTAACACGATTGTTTCGTGTGCTAAGCACATATTACATCTTGTGACTTCGATAGATGAGCAGAATTTTGAAAAATTAAAGACTTTTCCCCAATGTGTATTCTTTTATAAATTCTTCTCAGCTTTTTTTATCAAAGAAAACTCATCTGATTTTTCAGAGCCTTCACATCGTGAAGAAAGTATATTTCTTGATTTTTTATGTAAAAAACTTTCAATCGAAGGTTATCAGCCTTTTATACGTAATGACTCATCTGAAAAGTTTATTCAGTTTAAGAACTCTGAATCAATTCTTCTTGAATATGATTATGAAATCTCTAGAGCATGTTTGAATGAAAATGAACGTGAATGCCTAAGAAACAGGTATTTTGAACAAAACAACATAAAATCTTACCGTATATGGCTTATAGATTGGGTAAAAGATTTTGCAAAGCAGTATAAGGAGCTCATAAAATTTATTGAAACGGCAGAAACTCATACTTCTGTTTCAACTAACAGAAAAAAACGTCAGTCATTCGCTGCTATTGCTAAAGAAGATATATGTTCTTCTATCCAAAGCATACTTGCAGTTTCTTCTCTTTCAGAAACTGAGATAAAACGTGAAGTAATAAGAAAGTTTGGATTTTCAAGACTTACCAAAGAAATGTCAAATCTTATAGAAACTTATATACAAGAGCTTCTTCAGAAAGAAATAATTTATTTCAGCAAGGAGGATAACATTTATTCATTCAACATTACAGATAAATCTCAGAGCTTACAAGAAAGCTGATGTTATTAAATTTAACGACATCATGAATGATGAAAACATACTCCTAAATCTTTTTACACAGATTACTTTTCCTACAAATGCTGAGAAAGAAGAAGCATGGATTGATTCGTTTTCACCAGACTCATTGTGTGAATATATACTGGCTGTCCAGAGAAACGATACCGGAAAGTTTATAGGCGGTATAGAAATAAATAACTTGGATCTAAAAAACAGTAACTGTATAATTGCTATATATATGCATCCAGAGTATCTAGGAAGGGGAATAGGTACACAGGCAATCAATCTTCTTTTAGATTTACTGTTTGAAAGGTTTTCTCTTAACAAGATTAAGCTTAACGTTTTTGATTTTAATGAAAGAGCTATAAAAAGCTATAAAAAAGCTGGGTTTGTCAAAGAAGGAGTATTACGACAGGAACTGTTTACCATGAATAAGTATCACGACATTATTATGATGTCTATTTTGAAGCAGGAGTGGAACCAACATGGCACAAAGAACTAACAAATCCACTGAAAATAAGTTTAGAAACTTGACTGAGCTATCTAAAACAGAACTTCTTAAAATAGGAATACGTAAGTTTAACTTTGAAAAGGTAATAAGCTCCTGCGGGTTAAGCAAAGCAACAGTATATAAAAGATTTAAAAATAAAAAAGAGTTTATCAGGTATATCATTAAGCAGTTGTTTGTTGATCTTATGGGACCATTTGAAGATTATATTTCCGGCTTGAACTCACTTGACTCGATAATAGATAAAATTTTGAATGCAGCAGAAAATCTTGATAAAATAATTATAAAGTACCACTTTGATGACGTTATAAATTCTGAAGAACTTACCTCTCTGATAAATGATCTTTACTACGAAACCTTTGGAAAGGTAATTATGAAAAAAATTTCCCAGTTGCAGCAGATTCATGAAATAAGAAGCGATATAGATGGAGATATAATTCTGGAGTTCGTTACTTCTGTTACAAAAGGCTTAAGTAAGTTAATGTTCGTAAAAAGCCTTGAAATGACAGGTCTTAGTTACAGAAAATTGCTGGTAAGCGCTTTAAAGGATGGTTCTAAATGATTGAATATGTTGTTTTATGTGCAGTAGGAGTAGAAAAAGTACTATGTAATGAAATAAAACATCTTGGATATAAAATAGAAAAAACTCTTCCCGGAAAAGTTTATGTAAAAGCCGATGAGGATTTTATCTATACAGCCAATATTAATCTGAGAACTGCGGAAAGAATTATGATGGTCTTAAAAACTTTCCATGCTATAACTTTTGACAGTCTTTATGAAAATATAAAGAGTATCGGATGGTCTGACTACATACCTAAAAATACAAATGTTGAAATAACCAAATTAAGCTCTGTAAAATCACAGTTATTTGCTTTAAGTTCGATACAGTCTGTTTCACATAAAGCTATTTATGACAGTTTGAAAATATCGTACAATCAAACAGAACACTTATCCACAGATAGACAGTCTTTGGAGATAAGACTTTACCTTAATAGCGATATTGCAGAGGTTTGCTTGGATCTTTCCGGTGAACCTCTTCATAAAAGAGGGTACAGAAAGCTTGTAAGTCAGGCACCGCTTAAAGAGACTATAGCCAGTGCCATGTTGCTTACAAGCGGATGGAAAAGAAAGTTTCCGTTATATGATCCTTTCTGTGGTTCAGGAACCATTCCAATAGAGGCTGCTCTGTATGCAATGAATATAGCTCCTGGTTTGTACAGAAGTTTTTCTATACAGAATCTTAAATTTTACAATCAGGATCGATTTATAAAAGCAAAACAGCTTGCTGTTTCTAAAATAAGAGAGTATGATGCTTCTGAATTTTCAATATGTGCTAGCGATAAGGACAAAGAAATTATTAGCTGTGCAATTAAAAATGCAGATAATTTTAAACTCACTCAGTATATTACCTTTATAACTGAGAGTATGGAAAAACTTGTTGATCGTTCAGGTATTGGATATGTAGTTACTAATCCACCATATGGAAAAAGAATACGTGACGAAAAGTACGCTACAAAAGTATATGAACAGATGAGGTATCTGAAAAAGGTCTTTAAGTCTTGGACATATGTTATAATTACTGACAGTGACGATTTTGAAAGTTACTTTGATATGAAAGCATCAAAAAAACTTACTATTCATAACGGTAGTATTGTGAATACGGTTTATACTTTTGACAACGCTCCAGGAAACTCTGTAAACTTATAAAACGGCGGTGGTGTTTTTGAAAAAAGCATATATACAGTATATAGCATTAATAATATTTTTGTCTGTTACAGCCTTTTCTTCACAGACTTCTCCTGAAAAGAACGGTTTTTTCTTTTTTAAAGAAGATGCTCAGGATACCTATCAGAAAGATCTTAAAGATTTTATTGTTGATTTTCCAGGAATCTGTGGATGTGAAATTCTTTCAGAAGATAGAAAAGTTTTTTTCTCATTTGAAAGTACAAAACTTTTTATACCAGCTTCGCTAAACAAACTGATAACAACATTTTCTGCACTTGAAACTTTTGGTTCGGAGTACAGATATCCTACAAAAATTTTTTCTGATTCGAAACCAACTCCTATTTTTGGAGGAAATATTTACATAAAAGGCTTCGGAAATCCCGTGCTTAACCCTCAAAAATATAAAGATATTCTTTATTATATTGTAAAAACCTATGCTATCAAAGAACTTAACGGGGATATAATAATTGATTCTTCTTATTTTGACCAAACACAGTACTACGGAAAGGGGTGGATGTGGGATGACCCACAGCCTCAGATTTCCGCTTTAAATCTCTGGCTTGAAAATTATTCAGTTTTTATTAATAGGCCTTACCCTTTAATAGAAGATATGATCAGTTATTATACTCTTGCATCATTGAAAGATTTCGGTGTGGTTTTCAATGGAAAGATAAAAAACGGAAAAATACCCGATAATAAAACTCTTCTTTATACTCATCAATCCGAAGAACTTTTTGATATAGTAAAAATCATGCTTGAAAAAAGCGATAATTATATTGCAGAACATATTTTCAGAAGTATTGGTGCATATATTTATGGGCTAGGAAGTACAGAAAATTCCGTTAAAGTCTATGAAAGTGTGCTTTTTTCAAAACTTGGATTGCCCAAAAAAAATTATATTATTGCTGATGGTTCTGGACTGTCTATGTACAACCTTCTTTCTCCACAGCTTTTGAACTCACTCAATTATTTTATGTACAGTAAGTATAAAGAAAAATATCTAGATATTTTAGCAACTCCCGGAGAAAAAAGCACTATAGAAAATAGGTTCAAATTTAGTACTTTGTGGGCAAAAACTGGTACTTTATACTCTGATTCTGGAATAAGCGGTATTATAAAAACCAAAAAAAATAATTTGTATTTTTTCACACTCATGGAAAATAATTATACTTTTTCAAACATGGAAATAAAAGAGTTTGAAACAAAATTTCTTACTCTTTTGTACGAAAACTATTAAAAAGAAGCCTCATTTTATGAGGCTTCTTTTTATCTTATAAGTCTGAGTTTGGCATATCTTGGAGTACCGTTCAATATAGGAGGATAATACTCTCCTTCTATAAGTGGCTTGGCATATTTTATAAACTCTGTTGTAACATCCATTCCGTCCTCAGTGATAAAATCATTAGGAATTGTTTTGGTATTATTTGCAACTTCTGCAAGATCCACAAGATCATATGTAACATAATAAGGGTCATCACTTATACGGTTTATGCTAACCATATATCCGTTTTTTCCCTGTAAAGCATAATGTACAGCCATGCTTCCAACAAGAACTGCCTCATTAACATCTGTATAGCACGAAAGATGACCTCCGCTTCTCTGAAGGTAATCAGGAACAGCTGTATGAACTTTGAGTTTAAGCTCCTCTGAAATTATAGAAGATATTGTACTACCTACTCCCCCGAGCTGTTTGTTCCCGAAACTGTCTGTTGCTCCAAAATGAGCAACCAGATTTCCTTTTTCATCATTAAGACCTTCTGCTACAACTATTGAGCAATATCCTGTACGTCTTACGGTATTATCTACTTTGGTAATAAACTTTTCTCTGTTAAATGGAACTTCGGGTATAAGGACTATATGAGGCCCATAATTTGCATTTACCCTTGCAAGGCTGGCTGAAGCTGCAAGCCAGCCAGCATGTCTACCCATTGTTTCAAGAATAAATACTTTTGTTGAGTCAGCTGACATGCTTTTCACATCTAGTGAAGCTTCAAGAATTGCTGTTGCTAGATACTTGGCCGAAGACCCATATCCAGGTGAATGATCCGTACCGTAAAGATCATTATCAATTGTCTTTGGAATGCCTATTACATTAAGTTCAAACCCTATCTTTTTTGAGTAGTTATAAATTTTATTTGCAGTATCCATTGAATCATTACCACCATTATAGAAAAAATATCCTATATTGTACTTTGAAAAAACTTCAAATATCTTCTTAAATTCATCTTCATGAGATTCGGAAAGCTTACGTCTGCATGATCCAAAAGCACTTGCTGGAGTGGTTTTTAAAAGATCGATTTCATAAGGTTCTTCACAGTCCATATCGGCAAGATCATCTCCGATTATACCGTTTATGCCATTAAGCCCGACATAAACCTTTCCTATTTCCCCACAGGAAAAACACTTTTTAATAACTCCGTATGCCGAAGCATTAATAACACTTGTTACACCGCCAGATTGAGCGTAGACTGCATTCTTTATCATACTTATCTACTCCTTTATGATATTAGGTAAACAGTTTGCATGTAATTATCTTTAAATAACTGTATTTGATAAAAACTCTTTTTCGTACTTATCTTCAGATTTTGAATCCTCTGTTAAAAATGAATCATCACTTTTATCAATAGCTTCATAAGCTTGATTATGATCAGCCGGAATAACCATGCCAAATCCCTGAGAGTTCTTTGCTCCTAATCCGGAATCAAAAGCAAGCCGGATAAGTTTTTTGTTTCCGGAAAGCATAAAATATCCTGTCCATCCTTTTATTATTATTCCTTTATAGAACAGGAGCTTTTCATTTTTTTCTGTTACTCCATACGGAGATATATCAAATGTATTATCTCCTGAACAGTCTATGCCTAAAACAGAAGCTTTTCGCCTAATATTTTCACTTATAAGATTTCTGAAGTTATCCGAATACGGAGAAAAATAATGTGTATACTTGTTTTTGTTGGGAAGCGTTATTGTACTGTAAACGGTTATAGGCGAAACAGTTTTCACCATAATGGGCGAATTGACTTCGGTTTTAAGAATAGTATGATTTTTCAGCCTGAATAAGTTATTTTCTATCCTGAAAAGCTCTTTTTCAGAAAAAGCTTTTGATACACAATCCATTAGTTCTTCTATAGGAGAAGCAAAGTAGACCATAAAAGATCCTTTGAACTTAAGTCTTTTACTCTCAACTCTGAAGCTCTCGTAAGGATAGATTCTGGAAAAAGTAAATATTTTCTTTTCTCTTTCATCTGAATTTATACAAGAACCGAAATATTGAGAAAGCAGATTGTAAAACATTCCCTGCAAAGGCCTGTTATAATGAACTGGAAGATCAACCAATTCATCAGTGGCAGGTTCAAATACCATTTTTAATATCATAATATATCCCCCTTGATATACCTTTAAAATATAATGAATACACTTAAATATTATATCATAATTTTTATAACATTTGTATGTAAAACGAAATTTATTTAATTCTAATTATGTTTTAAGTTAACTAAAAAGCAATCTTTTTCGCCGTAGCTAAGAAAAAATCACGGTTTCTGATTATTCAGAAACCGTGATTTTTAAATACAGAATAAATAAATATATTTATTAAAAAATTGCCTGCTGAGAATCCTTATCAAAGATATGCATTTTTTCCATATCAAAAACAATGTCAAGCTTCTGATCAGATTTTGCCATGGATTTTGGATCAACCTTTGCAGTTATTACCTGCTTGCCAATGGTAAGATGTAAAAGCGTTTCACTTCCCAAAGGCTCAACCACATCAACAGTCGAAGTAACAGTGTTATTATCCGTAGCTGCAACCGCATATAACTTATCATACACATCCTCAGGTCTTATACCAAATACCACTTCTTTATCAATATAAGGCTTAAGGATATCTTCAAACTTCTTCGGAACTTTTATATTCATATTTTCAGCAGTAAGCCACATAGAACCATTCTGACTACTCAATTTTGCATTAAGAAAGTTCATTGCTGGTGTACCTATAAAACCAGCTACAAACATATTACTGGGCTTATGATATACTTCAAAAGGATCTCCTATCTGATGGATGATACCATCTTTCATAATAACAATTTTATCTGCCATAGTCATAGCTTCAACCTGATCATGGGTAACATAAACAATTGTAGCATTAAGCCTTGAGTGGAGCTTTTTCAGCTCGCTTCTCATTTGAACTCTTAGTTTGGCATCAAGGTTTGAAAGAGGTTCATCAAAAAGGAAGACTTTTGGATTTCTTACAATAGCTCTTCCTACTGCAACTCTCTGTCTCTGACCACCGGAAAGTTGTTTAGGTTTTCTGTCCAAAAGATGTTCTATATCCAGTATTCGTGCAGCTTCCTTAACTCTTTTTTCTATCTCATCTTTAGGCATTTTCCTCAGTTTAAGTCCAAAAGCCATGTTATCGTATATAGACATATGAGGATAAAGAGCATAATTCTGGAAAACCATTGCTATATCTCTATCTTTGGGTTCAATATCATTAACAACCTTATCGCCTATCTTTATAGTTCCTGCTGAAATATCCTCAAGACCAGCTATCATTCTTAATGTGGTGGTTTTACCGCATCCTGAAGGTCCCAAAAGAACTACAAACTCTCTGTCTTTAATTTCTATGTTAGCATCTTTCACTGCTTTAAAACCATTCGGATATACCTTATCAATATGTTCAAGAATAACATCTGCCATACTACACCTCCATACTATTCTTCGTTAAAATCTAAAAAAAATTTTTCTATTTCTTTCACTCTTGAAAGGTCACCGGCTTCCACAAGATATAAATCTTTTATTTGGTCCACAAACTCCATAAGGCTTACAAACTTATCATACTCTACGATTATGGCCTGAGGAAGTCCGTTCTTGGTAATAACAATGTTTTTTTTCTTTGTTTCATCCATAACTTTTGAAAACTTAGCTTTTGCTTCTGCAAGACTGTAAAATTCAAGATCTTTAAGATTCATACTTCGCCCCTTGACTACAATTATAGTCATTTTGGTTATGATTGTCAAGTATCTTTATAAACTTTCTTCTTCAAAGGCTTTTAGAGCTATTTCAAAAAAAATTTCCAAGGTTATACCCAGCTGCTCAATCTTTAAAATATTTTCACGGTTTGCTCCCTTTGCAAAACTCTTATCTTTAAACTTCTTTTTTAACGAAGAAACTTTAAGATCTCTGATATTTTGAGAAGGAATAACAAGTACTGCAGCGGTTATGAATCCAGAAAGAGGGTCAGATGCGTATAAGGCAATCTCTATAGGAGTCTGAATAACTTTTTTATCATTATGGGCAAGTACTGCGTTCTCCATTTCAACATCAATAGCACCTTTAAGCATTTGTACTGTCTTTACAGCGTGTTCATCTACATTATGCTTAGTAACTTCATAGTCCAGATCATGAATAAGGCCTGTAACTTCCCATTTAGCAGGATCAAATCCTAGAAAAATTGCCAGATGCTTCATTATTGCCCCAACTGCTTTTGAATGCTTTATAAGTGTTTCAGTACTTATGTTCTGATATAAAAGCTCTGTTGCTTCTTCTTTATTCAGCATAACAACCTCCTTATGCCTAAGTATAATTATCATGATATACTTATAATGATATTACTTACGTTTGAGGTGAAAAAATGGAAAGCATTACAGTAAAGAAAGGACAGTATATATATGAAGCCGGAAGTATCTCAGAAAATATTTATAAGCTTGTATCAGGAAAAATAGAGATTTCTCACAACGGGAATAAAAATATTATTGAAACTGGAACTTTCGGAGAGTGGATAATATCCGGTGTAAAATGTTATGATTCTGCATATACTTTAACTGACTGTCAGATTCAGATACTTTCCCCCGAAGATCTTAATTCACTTGACTCTAAAGAAAATATTTATTTTGAAATGTTTGAATCTCTTACAAAAAGGCTTACTTTCCTTGATGAATGTATAAGCAGCCAGATTGATCAGGAGAGTGCAATAAACACTTTTAAAAAATTCCATCCTCATCACAAATTAAGAACAGAATCAAAATTCCTTGACTTTTTCAGTAAAATGAAGTTTCTATACAATCAAGAAAATTACCAACAGGCTTTAAACGAAGTATATGCTTTCAAATCCGACTATATAGACTATCCGCTCCGTGATGAACTTGATATTTGGAAAGCCATAATCACTTTTCATTTAGATCCTGAAAAAGCCAAGCATCTTTACAACACATTTGATCATACAAAATACTCTAAAAAATTATCTTTCACATATCTTAAAAATCTTCTTGAAAATAAGAACGATACTCTTCTGAGTTTATACGAAAAATACGGGCTACATGTTCCTCCTAATACTATTTTGATAGCTGAAGGCGAAAATCCAAATAATGAAGGATACCTTTTATTGGATGGAGGAATGAAAGTTGGACGTTATTCTGGAAACAAAGAAATACTTCTTTCGATAATACAAAAAGGCGATTTTTTTGGTGAAGCAGGGATGTTTAATTCCAACTGCCGTATGGCAACAGTATATACTGACGTGTACTGTGATGTGGTAAAAATGTCCGGTGAAAAATTAAAATCAGTTATTTCACAATTTCCTGCATTAGGCATGAAGATGGTAAAATGTCAAATAAGCAGAATAACTTTTTTGGATGAACTTTTTAAAACAGTTTGCATTACCAATAAGAGAGAACGTATTACAAGTATAATTGATACGTATCTGGACAAATTCATAACCGCAGGAATAACTCTGAATGAGTTTACATCATTAACAAACTGTACTCAAAGAGAAGTACTGGAAATATTCAGCAACCGAAAGATAAAAATTGATTCCACAGGTCACATAAAAACATAATGACTCACTGTTTATAATGTTTCAAATATTTCTCCCTTAACTGTGCGGCTTGCTCAGGAGAAATAATCGAAACATTTCCACATGAAAGAGCAACTATATAGATCTGAGCAGTTTTTTCACAGACAAGTGATGCTGTAATTGCTTCATTTATCGAATCACCTATAGTAACCAAACCGTGATTTTTCATAATTGCTGCATTATTCTTTCCCATAGCTTCTACAACATTATACGCAAGTTCTTCAGATCCGGCTGATGCAAACTGAGCAACGAGAATTTCTTCACCGCAGATCATAACTGAATCTTCTATAAGAGAAGGAATTTTTTCGCATACTAGAGAAACAGCACTGGAAAAAACGGGATGAGTGTGAATTACCGCTTTTATATCTTTTCTTGCGTTATAAAGTGCAATATGCATTTTGAGTTCAGAAGAAGGTTTATGCTCAGAAAGCATTATCTGCCCCTTCATATCTGTAACTGATATATCTTTGCGTGTAAGTTTTTCATAGGGAAAGTTTGATGGAGTAATAAAGATTCTTTCACCATCACTGATAGAAACGTTTCCCCATGTTCCTTTTACTAAATTTTCAGCTACTATTCTTCTACATCCTTCAATCACACTATCTTTATATTCGTCAAACATCTATTTCCTCCTTAAGTCTGTTTATAATCAGATTATATCAAAGAGGTGATATAGTGTCAATTCTGAAAAATTACTCTGAAATGGAGTACCTTATTGCAAATGGACTTGGTGGAAGTTCTTCTGCATGCGCTAGTGGATTGAACACCAGAAGATATCATTCTATTCTTTCCGCAGCACTCAATCCTCCAGTTAACAGGAGGATATTTGTATCTCGTGTTTCAGAAATAGCAGTAGTAGATGATTCAACATATATATTAAGCACTTTGAAGACTGTTAACGGTTTTTTAGAAAGTGGATATGAAAATATATTATCGTTCAAGTATGAAGGGTTTCCTGTATGGGAATTCAAAGCAGGTTCAAATATAATAGAAAAAGGTATTTTTATGATAAAAAACAGAAACATGAGCGTTCTCTTCTATAAAAACATTTTTGGTAAAGAGTTAACTCTTACTATAACTCCGTATTTCAATGACCGTGATGTTCATTCAAACACTCTTCCGGGAAGCATTAGAATAAATATTTTGAGATTTTCTCAGAATTTTGTTTTATTTGGAACAAACTTCCTTAATTCCATATCGCTCAAAACAGACGGAGAAATTCAAGAGTACTCTCATACTTTGAATAATGTTTTCTATGATGCTGAAAATGAACGAGGACTTTTTGCATACGAGGAGATAATTTCCAAGGTACGTATAACAAAAAAGTTGCTTCCTCAAGAAAGCTTTTATATAATCTTTGGTGCCAACGATGATGTAAGTGATGTTGATCCTTTTACTGCCCTATCTTCTGAAAAAGAAAGAATTATTAGTATTTCAAGCTCTTCTTCAGATAATACCATAAAACGTTTGCTTATTGCCGCCGATACCTTTATAATGAAAAGAAAAAGTACAGGAAAACATACCATAATCGCAGGTTTTCCATGGTTTACGGATTGGGGCAGAGATACTATGATAGCTCTTGAAGGTCTATTACTCTATACCAAAAATTATTCTGTAGCAAAGGAAGTAATAGAAAATTTTGTAAATAATCTTCAAAATGGACTTATTCCAAATGTATTTGATGATTATTCCGGACAACCCAAAGGATATAATACTGCTGATGCAACACTTTGGCTTTTTTATGCGTTGTATAAATACTATACATTTACACACAATGATATGTTTTTGAAAAAAATGTATCCTTTTTTATATGAAATTATAAAAAAACATATTTCAGGAACAGATTATAACATACATATGGATGAAGATTATCTTATATATGCAGGAAATAAAAATACTCAGCTAACCTGGATGGATGTAAAAGTGGAAGATTGGTCCGTAACTCCTAGATATGGCAAAACTGTTGAGGTTAACGCTCTATGGTTCAATGCTTTAAATATAATGACCTATTTTTCAAAAGTATTAAATGCTGAGTTTGAATATGAGTATCTTATTGAAAAAGTAAAGTACAGTTTTAATGAAAAATTCTGGAATTCAAAAGATAACTGTCTTTATGATGTTATAAACGAAGAAGGAAAGGACTTTAGTTTCAGGCCAAATCAAATATTTGCTGTCAGTCTTCCATTTGATATTCTTTCAAGAGAAAAAGAAAAACAGATTATCGATAAGGTTTTAGAAGAACTTTATATTCCCTATGGTCTGCGAACTCTTTCTCCAAAGGATCCAAGATATATCGGCATATATGTTGGAGACAGATGGACACGCGATGGAGCTTATCATCAGGGAAATGCTTGGCCTTATCTTCTGGGACATTTCCTATATGCTTTTTTGAAGATAAACGACTTTT
>Ga0208826_1000939_pt1 | contig 27126 bp, 16 predicted proteins | sample AD_UKC115_MetaG_FD_184451 | JGI IMG/M metagenome (GOLD analysis project Ga0208826, IMG submission 184451) | Active sludge microbial communities of municipal wastewater-treating anaerobic digesters from Hong Kong - AD_UKC115_MetaG (SPAdes)... | ecosystem: Engineered > Bioreactor > Anaerobic >...
CGAGGCCGTTGAAATTGATCGGCGCGGTGGTGCTGAACTACCAAGGCTACGCCGGCACCGCCGCGCCGATCAATTTCAACGGCCTCGTGCGCCAGTACTACCTGCGCAGCGGCCCGATCGACGGCGACTTGCAGGTGAATCTCGTGGACAAGCACGAACGCCGCCGGCAAAGTCACGAAATCGCGCTTGCGGTGCGACCGACGCTGGCGAAAATCGGCGCAGGTTACGGCGCATCGGTCAAAGTGGTCGAAGTGCCGCCCGGCCCACCGGTGCTGGCGCCGATCGTCGCGGAAATCTACGGTCCGGACTACGCGACGCTGCGCAAGATCGCGCGTGGCATCGAGAACGAATTTCGCAGCGACAAGGACCTCGTGGACATCGACACCAGCGTCGAGGCCGATTCCCCACGCGAAATAGTCGTTGTCGATCGCACGCGCGCCGCGCGCCTTGGGGTTACGCAGGAGGAAATCGCGCGCAGCCTGCGCGCCGCGCTGTCCGGCGACGATGCGACCTACCTGATGGATGGCCGGTCGAAATATGCCGTGCCGATTCGCCTGCGCCTTGCCGCCGGCGACCAGGCCGCGCTCGATTCGCTGCTGGCCTTGCGCGTGCGCGCGCAGGGCGGCGCACTGGTGCCGCTGTCGGAAGTGGTGAGCGTGCGGCAGGCGGGTTGGGAAAAGGCGATCTACCACAAGGACCTTTTGCCCTACACCTACGTGACCGGTGATGATGCCGGGCATACCGACAGTCCGCTGTACGGCATGTTCGCGATGGTCGGCAAGCTGCGCCACGACAAGATTGCCGGAAATGCGCTGGGGCAAAATTTCATCCAGCAGCCAAACGACGCCACCGGTTATGCGGTGAAGTGGGACGGCGAGTGGACGATCACGTATGAAACGTTCCGCGACATGGGCCTGGCGTACTCGGTCGGCCTGATCCTGATTTACCTGCTCGTCGTCGGCCAGTTCCGCAGTTACGTCGTTCCGCTCATCATCATGGCGCCGATCCCGCTGACCGTGATCGGCGTCATGCCCGGCCACGCGCTCGTCGGCGCGCAATTCACCGCCACCTCGATGATCGGCATGATCGCGCTGGCCGGCATCATCGTGCGCAACTCGATCCTGCTGATCGACTTCATCGACCATGCGCTTGCCCAAGGCCGATCGCCCGGCGCAGCCGTGATCGAAGCCGCCGTGGTGCGCGCCAAACCCATCGCCCTGACGGCGCTGGCGGCCATGATCGGCGGCTTCTTCATTCTCGATGATCCGATCTTCCAGGGCCTGGCGGTATCACTGATCTTCGGCATTCTCGTTTCCACCGTGCTGACGCTGCTGGTGATCCCGCTGCTGTATTTCGGATATTTTGCGTCGCGTGGAAAAATCGGGTAACAAGGCTTCGGGTTTCCGGTGGAGCCGAACGTGACGAACACGCCAACGAGCGATGACGCATTGCGTGAATTGGCGCTGGCCATTGCGGCGGGATGCACGCGCCACGGCGAATCGCTCGTCACCGCCGAATCCTGCACGGGTGGCTGGATCGCCAAGATCCTGACCGATCTGGCCGGATCCTCGGCCTGGTTCGAGGGCGGCGTGGTCAGCTACAGCAACGCGCTCAAACGCGAGTTGCTGGGCGTGCGCGAAGCGACGCTGGCCGAGTTCGGTGCGGTCAGCCGCGAGACCGCGATCGAGATGGTCTCCGGTGCGCTGGCACGCTCCGACGCGAGCGTCGCCGTAGCGGTCACCGGCATCGCCGGGCCGAGCGGCGGCACCCCCGACAAACCGGTCGGCACGGTGTGGATCGGCTGGAAACGGCGTGGCGGCCACGCGCAAACCGAGTTGTTCCACTTCGAAGGCGATCGCGATGCCGTGCGCCGCCAAACCGTCGCCATGGCGCTCGTCGGCGTGCGCAAAATTCTGACAGACTGACGCGCATTTCACGCATGCGGCATCCGCTGCGCTGTGGGACAATTCCCGCATCGTCAAAACCCTGCGCTTGAGCGAATGCGCAATCGCAATCCCTGAGACGGACGCTGCCGATACTGTCCGCCAACATCATCAATACGAGGTCATCGCAATGGACGACAACAAGCGCAAGGCGCTTTCCGCAGCCCTGGGTCAAATCGAAAAGCAGTTCGGCAAGGGCGCGGTCATGCGCATGGGGGACCGCACGGTCGATGCGACCGAGGTCATCCCCACCGGCTCGCTCATGCTCGACCTTGCGCTGGGTATCGGCGGCCTGCCGCGCGGGCGTGTGGTCGAAATCTACGGGCCGGAGTCCTCGGGCAAAACCACGCTGACCCTGCAAGTCGTCGCCCAGGCACAGAAGCTTGGCGGCACCTGCGCGTTCATCGATGCCGAGCACGCGCTCGATCCGGTTTATGCCGAGCGCCTCGGGGTCAAAGTCGAGGATTTGCTGCTCTCGCAGCCGGACACGGGTGAGCAGGCGCTGGAAATCGCCGACATGCTGGTGCGCTCGAGTGCGGTCGACGTGATCGTCGTCGATTCCGTGGCGGCGCTAACTCCGCGTGCAGAAATCGAAGGTGAAATGGGCGATCAGTTGCCCGGCCTGCAGGCGCGATTGATGTCGCAGGCGTTGCGCAAGCTCACCGGCAATATCAAACGCTCCAACACGATGGTCATCTTCATCAACCAGTTGCGCATGAAGATCGGCGTGATGATGCCGGGTCAGAGCCCGGAAACCACCACTGGCGGCAACGCGCTCAAGTTCTACGCCTCGGTGCGTCTGGACATCCGCCGCATCGGTTCGGTGAAGAAGGGCGAAGAGATCATCGGCAACCAGACCAAGATCAAGGTCGTCAAGAACAAACTTGCGCCGCCGTTCAAGCAAATCGTGACAGAAATTCTCTATGGCGAAGGCATCAGTCGCGAGGGCGAGTTGATCGACCTGGGCGCGGACAACAAAATCGTCGAGAAGTCCGGTGCGTGGTACAGCTATGGCAGCGAACGCATCGGTCAGGGCAAGGACAACGCGCGTCAGTATCTCAAGGACAACCCCACCGTTGCCCAGGAAATCGAAGACAAACTGCGCACCGCGCTGGCGCCGAAGGCGAATGCGCGGCCCATGCAGACGGAAGAACTGGAAGAAGCCTGATCGCACACGCATTGATGGCTGCGCGCATTGTCCGCGGCCCTCGCCTCGCGCGAGGGCCGCGTCGTCGTCGACTTGTGCATTGCAATGCACTTCATCTTCAGAGTAGAATGCGCGTTCTGGTGCGGGGTGGAGCAGTCTGGCAGCTCGTCGGGCTCATAACCCGAAGGTCGTAGGTTCAAATCCTGCCCCCGCTACCATTTTTTCGAGAGTTCGCTTTGTCGGGCTCTTGCTTCGCAGGATGCGGATCGCCGGTTTCTGGATAAAAACGGCGGACTATGGAATGGGCCTCTGGCCCATTTTTTGTTTCTGCGGGTGGCAAAAATGTGTTTTGGATCGAAGCGTGGCGGGATGCTTGCTTCGCGATTTTCGCGCTCAAGCTCGAGCGCACAGGTAAGCCCATGAGAAACGAGGAACTGACCAATCTGGTGTCGCCCGCGATCGCGGATATGGGCCTGGAATGCCTCGGCGTCGAGTACAGCCCTTCGCACGGCAATTCGTTGGTTCGCGTGTATATCGATCGCGCGGATGCGGCAGTGACGGTGGACGATTGCGAGGCGGTGAGTCGGCAGGTGTCGGCGTTGTTCGACGTGAACGATCCCATCGATGGGCGTTACACGCTGGAAGTGTCTTCGCCGGGACTCGATCGGCCGCTGTATACGCCTGCGCAGTTCGCGCGCTTTGCGGGCCAGCAGGCGAAAGTCGAATTGAGCTTGCCGCTCAACGGTCGGCGGCGCTTTCAGGGGCCGATTCTTGCGGTGGAGGGCGAGACGATCACGATCGAGCAGGATGGGGTCGCGGTGGCGATCGCGCACGGCAATGTGCAAAAAGCCAAGTTGGTTCCGGAATTCGCGTCGACACCGAAGCCGGGCAAGGGCGGCAAGGCGCAAAAGAGCAAATCCACGTAGCAAGGCAGAAAATATTTTCGACGAATCCGAATTCCTCAGATCGGGGGCACGCCGCAGACTGCGGCGATGCGCGAATCAGTCGAAGCCCGTGATCGGGTTGACTTGAAATCAAGGTGCAACGATGAGCAAAGACCTGTTGTTGGTGGCTGAAGCGGTAGCGAACGAGAAGGGCGTCGAGCGCGATGTGATTTTTCATGCACTTGAAGCGGCGCTTGCCTCGGCGGCGAAGAAACGCTATCCGAACGAGGACGTCGCAGCCCGCGTGGCGATCGATCGTCACAGTGGCGAGTACCAGACGTTTCGTCGCTGGGAAATCGTTGCCGACGACGTCGTGATGGAATCACCCGATCGCCAACTGCGCTTGATGGATGCGGTCGATATCAAGGCGGATGCGAACGTCGGCGATTTCATCGAAGAAGTCATCGACAATCCCGATTTCGGACGCATTTCCGCGCAGGCGGCCAAGCAGGTCATCGTGCAGCATGTGCGCGAAGCCGAGCGCGCGCTGGTCGTGGACGCCTTCAAGGATCGCGTCGGTGAGTTGGTGACCGGCGTGGTCAAGCGCGTCGAACGCGGCAGCATCTATCTCGACCTTGGCGGCAACGCCGAGGCCTACATCGCGCGCGACAAGGCGATTCCGCGCGAGGCGGTGCGTGCGGGCGATCGCGTGCGCGGCTATCTGTATGAAGTGCGTTCCGAGCAACGCGGGCCGCAATTGTTCGTCTCGCGCACGGCGCCGGAGTTCATGATCGAACTGTTCAAGCTCGAAGTGCCGGAAGTCGGTCAAGGTTTGGTCGAGATCAAGGCGGCCGCGCGCGACGCCGGCGATCGCGCCAAGATCGCGGTGCTCGCGCACGACCATCGTACCGATCCGATCGGCGCCTGCATCGGCATGCGTGGCTCGCGCGTGCAGGCGGTGTCGAACGAGTTGAACGGCGAGCGCATCGACATCGTGCTGTGGAATGAAAATCACGCGCAGTTCGTCATCAATGCAATGGCGCCGGCCGAAGTGCAGTCGATCATCGTCGACGAAGACAAACACTCGATGGACATCGCCGTGGCCGAAGACAAGCTCTCGCAGGCGATCGGCCGCGGTGGTCAGAACGTGCGTCTGGCATCCAAGCTCTCGGGCTGGCAGCTCAACGTGATGACTCAGGATCAGGTCGCGGCGAAATCCGAGGCCGAGCAAGTCGCGGCGCGCGAACTGTTTCAGGCGAAGCTCGAAGTCGATGCGGAAATCGCCGCGATTCTCGTCCAGGAAGGCTTCAGCACGGTCGAAGAAATCGCCTATGTGCCCACGGCGGAGTTGCTGGGCATCGAAGGGTTCGACGAGGACATCGTCGAAGAGTTGCGCGCGCGCGCGCGCGATGCACTGTTGACCGATGCGCTGGCGGTTGAAGAAGGCATCGATGATCACAAGCCGGCAGACGATTTGCTTGGTGTGCCGGGGATGGACGAGGCAACGGCGTTCGCGCTGGCGCAGCACAAGATCGTCTCGCGACAGGATCTGGCCGACCTCGCCACCGACGAGTTGGTCGAATTGGCCATCGATGGCATCGACGAACCGCATGCGTCGGCGCTGATCATGGCGGCAAGGCAGGCCGAGGTCGCGTAATCTTCGCGGCGTCGGATCAGGTGGGCGTGCCCATGAGTGCTTGAGAACAGCCGCTTCCGTATCCACGGAAACGGAAGCAGAGAGAAAGAAGACGGTGTGCGATTCGAGCGCACGGCGTTTCGAGGAGAAGCAGAGCCATGTCGGATGTAACGATCAAACAACTCGCCGGGGTGCTCGGCATGAGCGTGGACAAGCTGCTTGCGCAGCTTGATGGCGCCGGCATGAAGTTTTCCGATCCCGATCAGGTCGTCTCCAGTACGGAGAAGGTGAAATTGCTGGGCTTTCTGCGGCGCACGCACGGCAAGGGCGAGGCGGTCGCCACCGAGGATAGCGCGCCACGACAGGTGACGCTCAAACGTCGCACGGTCAGCGAATTGACGGTTAATCAAGGTACGACGCGCGGCAAGACAGTCAATGTCGAAGTGCGGCAGAAGCGCACCTATGTCAAGCGCAGCGAAATTCCGACCGAGCAGCGCCCCGATGCGGAGCGCGAAGACGCACTGAAAAAACTGGCCGACTCGCAGCTCAAGCGCGAGACCGAAGAAATCACGCGCCAGGATCAAGAGCGCCGTCGCCTCGAAGAAGAAGGCAAATTGCGTGCCGCCGAGGAAGCGCGTGCGCGTGCCGAAGCCGAAGCGCGCGAAGCGCAGGCCCGAATCGCGGCGGAAAAAACGTCGCAGCAGGTCGCCGCAGCGGTTTCGGAGAAACCCGCCGAGAGGGCGGCGAAATCGCCTGCTCCGGCTCCCGCGCCGGCGGGGCGCCCACGCCCTGCGCGCGGGGCGGAGGATGGGGCGGCCACGCCCAGCCGTCACAAAAAGCATGGCTCGCATCAGATGCGCGAAGGCGATGCGGGCGATGACGCCAGTCGCCGTTACTTCGGCGCCGAGCTTCACCTGTCCGATGAAGGCCATGCGCGTCGCGGTGCGGTCAAACGCAAACCGCGCCGGCAAATCGAGCCGACGCGTGCGTCGCCATCCGGCGGCCCGCACGGCTTCTCGCGTCCGACCTCGCCGCTCACGCGCGATGTGGCGATCGGCGATTCGATTCTGGTTTCAGACCTTGCCGCGAAGATGGCAGTCAAAGGCGCCGACGTCGTGCGTGCGTTGTTCAAGATGGGGGTGATGGCGACGATCAACCAACCGGTCGATCACGATACTGCGGTACTCGTTGTCGAAGAACTCGGTCATCGCGCCACGCGTCTGGAAGAGAACAACGCCGAGACCGAACTGGCCAAGGTCGAGATCGTCGGCGATCGCGAGGCGCGTCCGCCCGTGGTCACGATCATGGGACATGTCGATCATGGCAAGACGTCCCTGCTCGACTACATCCGCCGCACCAAGGTGGCCTCGGGCGAAGCGGGCGGCATTACCCAGCACATCGGCGCGTACCACGTCAAAACCGACAAGGGCGTGATCAGCTTCCTCGATACGCCGGGCCATGCGGCATTCAGCGCAATGCGCGCGCGCGGCGCGAAATTGACCGACATCGTCATTCTCGTCGTCGCCGCCGACGACGGTGTGATGCCGCAGACGATCGAGGCGATCAATCACGCGCGTGCCGCCAAAGTTCCGCTGATTGTGGCGATGAACAAGATGGACAAGCCGGAAGCGAATCCGGATCAAGTCAAGCAGGGACTCGTCCAGCACGAGGTCGTGCCCGAGGAATGGGGCGGCGACGTGCCGGTGGTGCCCGTATCGGCGAAGACCGGCGATGGCGTCGACCATCTGCTCGATTCGATTCTGTTGCAGGCCGAGGTCATGGAATTGACTGCGGTGAGGGACGGGCGTGCCTCGGGCATGGTTGTGGAGTCGAGTCTCGACAAGGGCCGTGGCCCGGTGGCGACCGTGCTTGTCCAGCAAGGGACGTTGAAGAAGGGCGATTTTATCGTCTGTGGCGTCGAATACGGTCGTGTGCGCGCGGTGTTCAACGAGAGCGGTCAGCAGGTCGAATCCGCCGGGCCGTCGATTCCGGTGCAGGTGCTTGGACTCTCCGGTGTGCCGGAAGCGGGCGACGATTTCATCGTCGTGCAGGACGAACGCCTGGCCAAGGACGTCGCGCTGGAAAGGCAGCACAAGCGCCGCGATGCCCGCCTGCTCAAGCAGGCCGGCAATCGCATGGAAGACATCATGGCGCAGATGGGGCAGGGCGAGGGCCAGCAGACGCTCAACCTCGTGGTCAAGGCCGACGTGCAAGGTTCCGCCGAGGCGTTGCGCGACTCGCTCACGCGCATCGGCAACGACAATGTCAAAGTCAACGTCATCGGCTCGGGCGTTGGCGGCATCACCGAATCCGATGCGACGCTTGCCGCCGCCTCGAAGGCCGTGATCATCGGTTTCAACGTGCGCGCCGATGCTTCCGCGCGCAAGATCATCGAAATGAACGGGCTGGATCTACGTTACTTCTCGATCATCTATGATGTGATCGATCAGGTGAAGCAGGTGGCTTCGGGGTTGCTCGGGGTCGAAATTCGCGAGGAGATCATCGGCGTTGCGCAGGTGCGCGACGTGTTCCGTTCGTCGAAATTCGGTGCGATCGCGGGCTGCATGGTCGTCGAGGGCACGGTCAAGCGCAACAAGCCGATCCGCGTGCTGCGCGACAACACGGTCATCTTCCAGGGCGAACTCGAATCGCTGCGCCGCTTCAAGGAGAACGTCGAGGAAGTGCGCAACGGCATGGAGTGCGGTATCGGCGTCAAGCAATACAACGATGTGAAGCCGGGCGACCAAATCGAATGCTTCGAACGCATCGAGGTGGCGCGGACACTTTGAACGAGATGGCTGCGCCGGTTTGTGCCGGCGCGGCGAATACGAACCCGACATCATGCCCTCGCGCTCTTTCAATCGATCCGATCGCCTTTCCGCCGAACTGCGCCGCCTGGTCGGCACGATGGTGCACGAGGCCGTGCGCGACAACGCGCTGCCATCGATGAGCGTATCCGATGTCGAGGTGACGAAGGATTTCGACGTCGCCACGATTTTCGTTACCGCCTTGCTGGCCGATACGGCCAAAGAAGGCGTCAAGGCGCTCAACGAACTCGCCAAGGACTTTCGGCGCGAACTGTCGCGCACGATGAGCATTCGTCGCGTACCGGAATTGCGGTTTCGTTACGACGATTCGCTCGATCGCAGCGAGCGCATCCAGCAACTCTTGCACGGCAAGCCCTAGGCGCTCCCTTTCCCGCGGGGAAAAGGGGAGGCGCGGCACCGATTTTGTGATTTCACGACGATCATTCCGCGATATCTCCGGCATTCTGCTGTTCGACAAACCGCTGGGTTTGAGTTCGAATCAGGCGCTGCAAAAAGCGCGGCATTTGTTCAAGGCGGAGAAGGCCGGCCACACTGGCAGCCTCGATCCGCTCGCGACCGGCTTGCTGCCGATCTGCTTTGGCGAGGCGACCAAGATTGCCGGTTATCTGCTCGGCGCGCGCAAGGCGTACACGGCGCAGTGCCGACTCGGGGTGACGACGACGACCGACGATGCCGAGGGCGACGTTCTCCAAACACGTCCCGTGCCGACGATCGATGCGGCGATGATCGGATCCGCACTGGCCGGATTTCGCGGTCGCATCGTGCAGATTCCACCCGCTTATTCGGCAATAAAGCAAGGTGGAGTGCCGCTGTACAAACGCGCGCGGCGGGGCGAGGCGGTCGAAGTGCCGGCGCGTGAGGTCGAGGTATTCGCCTTTGAATTCATCGAGCGCTGCGGCGATCTGCTCACCCTGCATGTCGAATGCGGCTCAGGCGCGTATGTACGCAGTCTCGCGCGCGATCTGGGCGAAAGGCTCGGCTGCGGCGCGCACTTGACGGCGTTGCGCCGGGAGTGGGTCGCGCCGTTCACGCAGCCGGCGATGTGGACATGGGAGCAACTCGAACGCATTCATGCCGAAGCGGGGTTGGCCGGCCTCGACGGGTTGCTGCTCTCGCTTGAGCAGGGCTTGACGGCGTTGCCCGTGCTGGCGCTTTCTTCGGAGCAGGCGATGGCGCTGCGTCACGGCAAACGCTTCAGGTTGCCTGATGCGAGCGAGACACCACTGTGCCGTGCGCTTGATCCCTACGACCGCCTCGTTGCGCTCGTGGAAATCGATCGTCTCGGCGAGGTGCGGGTATTGCGCGGATTCAAGCAAGCCGAGCCCCTGGGCGTCGTGCTGGATTTGAATCGTGATTCGATAAAATAAGTAATCATTTGAATTTATTGAATTAAATTCATCGAAACGCCGCCGTCGAGTGGGACTTGACTGGCAACCTGGCACGCTCCCGCCAAGCCAGGTTCGCGGAGGGCCATGTGGGCGCACCGGAGGGCAAAAAAAGTTATAATGGCTGGCTTCCTTTCATCGAAGCGATACGCTTTTCCTTTTTCTTTCCCGATCCATTAACGCGGGTCGCGCCAGCCCTTCCGGGCGTGGCTGATTCGCGCCGGACGTTTCATCGAAGGTAATCATCATGTCTCTCACTGTCGAACAAACCAGCAAGATCATCGCCGACTACGGCCATGCACCGAACGATACCGGTTCGCCCGAAGTGCAGGTTGCGCTGCTTTCCGCGCGCATCGAACACCTGTCCAAGCACTTCGCCGAGCACGACAAGGATCACCATTCGCGCCGTGGCCTGCTCAAGATGGTCAACCAGCGTCGCAGTCTGTTGGCCTACGTCAAGAAGTCTGACGTCGAGCGCTACAAGAAGCTGATCGAGCGCCTGGGTCTGCGCCGCTAATCGATACCACCCGTCATCCCGGCGCATGCCGGGATGATTTGTTTTGGAACGCTCGAAAATTCAAGCTGTACCTCCGCTTTCTCGGGATTGCGCAGGCAGGATGCCGACGCGGACGTTCGCGTAGCGAGCCGCCCGAGGGGCAATCCGGAAATGCAGCGAGTCATGACGAGCAAAAGGGGCGTGAAGCGCCTCACTACGATTCAAGGAATTCAACGTGGCAAAAATTACCAAATCGTTCCAGTACGGCAAGCACACGGTGATGTTGGAGACGGGCGAAATCGCTCGCCAGGCATCCGGTGCGGTGATGGTGTCGATGGATGGCACCGTCGTGCTGGTGACCGCCGTCGCGGCCACGAAGGCGAAGGAAGGGCAGGATTTTTTCCCGCTCACCGTCGACTACGTCGAGAAGTTCTATTCCGCCGGCCGCATTCCGGGCGGCTTCTTCAAGCGCGAGGGTCGACCGACCGAGAAAGAGACGCTGACCTCGCGTTTGATCGATCGTCCGGTACGTCCGCTGTTCCCGGAAGAGTACAAAAACGAAGTCCAGGTCATCGCGCAGGTGGTGTCGCTGAACCCTGAAGTCGATGGCGACATCGTTGCGATGATCGGCGCCTCGGCCGCGCTGTCGCTGGCCGGTATCCCGTTCAAGGGCCCGATCGGTGCGGCCAAGGTCGGTTACGCGAATGGCGCTTATATCCTCAATCCGACCGCGACCGAGTTGAAGTCTTCCGACCTCGAACTGGTGGTCGCCGGTACCGCGAACGCGGTACTGATGGTCGAATCCGAAGCCAAGCTGCTCAGCGAAGAAGTCATGCTCGGCGCGGTCACGTTCGGACATCGCGAATTGCAGAAGGTGATCAACGCGATCAACGAGTTGACCGTCGAAGCCGGCACCAAGCCGTCGACGTGGGCGGCTCCGGCCAAGAACGAGGCGCTGATCGGCGCGCTCAAGGGCGTCGTTGGCGACAAGCTTGCGCAGGCGTTCCAGATTCGCGACAAATTGCAGCGTCGCGATGCGATCATCGCGATCAAGGCCGACGTGCTGGAGCAGCTCAAGGGCCAGGTCGAAGCCCACGGCTGGGCCAACGCCGAAGTTGCCAAGGAGTTCGGCGAACTCGAATACCGCACCATGCGCGACAGCGTGCTCGATACGAAAGTGCGCATCGACGGGCGCAAGCTCGACGACATCCGCCCCATCGCGGTGCGCGTGGGCGTGCTGCCGCGCACGCACGGTTCGGCGCTGTTCACGCGCGGCGAGACGCAGGCGCTGGTCACGGTCACGCTCGGCACCGCGCGCGATGCGCAGATCATCGATGCGCCGGAAGGCGAATCGAAAGATCCGTTCCTGTTCCACTATAACTTTCCGCCATTCTCGGTCGGCGAATGCGGCCGTTTCGGCGCACCCAAGCGCCGCGAAATCGGTCACGGTCGCCTTGCCAAGCGCGGCGTGCAGGCGGTCAAGCCGACGATGGAAGCCTTCCCCTACGTGGTGCGCGTGGTCTCGGAAATCACCGAGTCGAACGGTTCCTCGTCGATGGCCTCGGTGTGCGGCTCTTCGTTGGCGATGATGGATGCGGGCGTGCCGTTGAAGGCGCCGGTTGCGGGCATCGCGATGGGTTTGGTCAAGGAAGGCAATGCGTTCGTCGTGTTGTCCGACATTCTCGGCGACGAAGATCATCTCGGCGACATGGATTTCAAGGTGGCCGGTTCGTCCGAGGGCATCAGCGCCCTGCAGATGGACATCAAGATCGACGGCATCACCGAGGAAATCATGAAGGTGGCATTGGCGCAGGCCAAGCAGGGCCGCCTGCATATCCTCGGCGAAATGGGCAAGGTCATCACCACCTCGCGCAACGAAATGAGCGAATTCGCCCCGCGCCTGATGACGATGAAAATCCACCCGGACAAGATCCGCGAAGTGATCGGCAAGGGCGGCACCACGATCCGTTCGATCACCGAAGAAACCGGTGCGACGATCGACATCAACGACGACGGCACGATCGTCATCGCCTCGGTCAATCGCGAGGCGGCCGATGCGGCCAAGGCGCGCATCGAGCAGATCGTCTCCGACGTCGAGCCGGGCCGCATCTACGAGGGCAAGGTCGCCAAGCTGATGGACTTCGGCGCGTTCGTCACCATCCTGCCGGGCAAGGACGGTCTCGTCCACGTTTCGCAGATTTCCAACGAGCGCGTGGAGAAAGTCTCCGACAAGCTCAAGGAAGGCGACATCGTCAAGGTCAAGGTACTCGAAGTCGACAAGCAGGGCCGCATTCGCCTGTCGATGAAGGCGGTGACTGAAGACGGCGGCAACGCTTGATCGGTAACTCTGTCGCAGATAAAGAAACCCCGGCTTCGCGCCGGGGTTTTCGTTTGTGCCGATACAAGTTGCAAGCCCGCACTGAGCGGCAATGCGAGGAAGCGTTGCTTCACTCGCCGTTGCCCGCAGATTTGCTCAACAACCATTGGGTAGCGAGCACACCGGGCAGCGCTTCGAGGCTGCGCTTGAGGTCGGTGCTGGCGCGCACGCGAAACGCATTGCCGAGTTCGAGTTCGCCGCGACCGAGCTTGTTCGCGTAGAACAACCGCAGCGGCGTTTTGCCGCCGCGATGGCCGGCGAGTACGTGCTGCAATCGTCCGCTGAAATCGGCGTTGACGCCGTTGAGTTTCACCCGCAGCAAACGAGTCTGGCGTGCAAGCGCCTCATCGAGCGTCGATACGCGCCGCGCACGCAGTTGGAAGCCGCCATTGAATTCGTCAACCGAGAGGCCACCTTCGACGATCAGAATCGCATCGCGCGTCAACAGTGCGCGGTATTCGCCGTATGTCTCGCGGAACAGGCTGACTTCGATGCGGCCGGACCAGTCTTCGATCTGGGCGAACGCCATCGAATCGCCACGGCTGCGCACGGAAACGACCTGACCCGCGACGGTAAATGGTTGGTCGTTGAAGCGGCCGCGACGTTGATCCGGCGCGGGCGGTTTATGGTGCTTGGGAACCTCGCCGAGCGGCGCATCGGCCAGCTGCACCAGCAGTTCGCGCCAGGCTTCGGTGGGGTGACCGGAGAGATAGTGACCGAGCGTTTCGCGCTCGCCGATCAATTTCTGCTGCAGCGGCCAATCGTCGACGATGGGCAGGGTCAGTGCGACCTGGACATTCGTATCCGCCGTGCCGCCGCCGGTACCGAACATGTCGTTCTGCCCGGCCTGCGCGTCGCGCGCCTGTTGTTCGGCCGCTTTCATCGCTTCGGGAATCTGCACCATCAGCGACGCGCGATTTGGCGCGAGGGCGTCGAGCGCGCCGGACAGCACGAGCGCTTCGAGCACGCGCTTGTTGAGCTTGGTCGGATCGACGCGGCGACAGAAGTCGGCGAGATCGCGGAATGCGCCGCCACGCTCGCGCTCACTGGAGATGCTCTCGCACGCGGCACGACCGACACCTTTGATCGCGCCGAGGCCATAGCGGATGCTGCCATCGTCTTCGGCGCGAAACGCATACATCGATGCGTTTGCATCGGGCGAGCGGACGAGCACGCCCATCGCCCGCGTCTCATCGAGAAAATTGACGACTTTGTCGGTGTTGTCCATGTCGCTCGACAACACCGCCGCCATGAATTCGGCCGGGTAGTGAACCTTGAGCCACGCGGTCTGATAGGAAACCAGCGCATAGGCTGCCGCGTGCGATTTGTTGAAACCGTAGCCGGCGAATTTCTCCATCAGATCGAAAATCGCATCGGCTTTGTCGCCGGCAACGCCGTTCTTTGCCGCGCCGTCGCGGAAGATTTCGCGATGCTTGGCCATCTCTGCGGCGATCTTCTTGCCCATCGCGCGCCGCAGCAGATCGGCGCCGCCGAGCGAGTAACCGCCGACGATCTGCGCCATCTGCATGACCTGTTCCTGATAGACCATGATGCCGTAGGTCTCGGCGAGAACAGGTTCTACGCGAGGGTCGGAATATTCGATCGCCTCCTCGCCATGTTTGCGTCGGATAAACGCAGGAATCTGTTCCATCGGGCCGGGGCGGAACAACGAGGTCAGCGCCATCAGGTCTTCGAAACGATCGGGCTTGGCCTCCTTGAGCATGCCCTGCATGCCGCGCGACTCGAACTGGAACACTGCGACGGTCTGCGCGCGTTTGAACAGCGCGTAAACCTCGGCATCGTCGAGTGGGATGCGCGTGATGTCGAGCAATGATTTCTCTTCTTCCGCCGAGAGGGAGGCGAAGCGCCGCGCATTGACGGCTTTGACTGCCCAGTCGATGATGGTCAGCGTGCGCAGGCCGAGGAAGTCGAACTTGACCAGGCCCACCGCTTCGACGTCGTCCTTGTCAAACTGCGTGACCACGCCCTCGTTCCCGCTTTCCGAATAGAGCGGGGCGAAGTCGGTCAGCGCTGAGGGCGCGATGACAACCCCACCGGCGTGTTTGCCAGCATTGCGGGTCAGATCTTCCAGACTGAGCGCGAGATCGATCAGCTCGCGCGCGTCGTCGTCGGTTTCGTAGAGATCGCGAAACTCGGCGATGATGCGATCTGCCTTGTCGCGTGATTTCTCGCTGCGCCCGAGCGCATCTTCCAGCGTGATCGGATCGCCCGGGATCAGCGGAATAAGCTTGGCGATCCGGTCGACCTGGCCGTAACCCATGCCGAGCACGCGACCGGCATCGCGCAACACGGCCTTCGCCGCCATCGTGCCGTAGGTGATGATCTGGCTGACCTTGTCGCGGCCATACTTGCGGGCGACGTAATCAATCACCGTGTCGCGTCCGTCCATGCAAAAGTCGACGTCGAAGTCGGGCATGGAGATGCGTTCGGGGTTGAGGAAGCGCTCGAACAACAGGCCGTAGCGCAACGGGTCGAGGTCGGTGATGCCCAGGCTCCACGCCACCGCCGAACCCGCACCCGAGCCGCGCCCGGGACCGACCGGAATATCGTGTTGCTTGGCCCAGTTGATGAAATCCGCGACGATGAGAAAGTAACCGGGGAAACCCATCTTCGCGATCACGTCGAGTTCGCGATCGAGGCGCGCGATGTAGTCCTGGCGCGCGAAACCGTCCGCAACGCCGTGCCTTGAGAGCCGCGCTTCAAGGCCTGCGTGCGATTGACTGCGGATGAAGGTATCGATCGTCTCGCCCGGCGGCACCGGGAAATCGGGCAGGTAGTATTGGCCGAAAACCAGTTCCAGATTGCAGCGCTTGGCGATCTCGACGCTGTTTTCGAGCGCCTGCGGCAAGTCCGCGAACAGCTCCATCATTTCCTGCGCCGACTTCAGATATTGCTCGGCCGTGTAATCGCGTGGCCGCTTCGCGTCGCTGAGCAGACGGCCTTGACGGATGCAGACGCGCGCTTCATGCGATTCGAAATCCTCGCGGTTGAGGAAGCGCACATCGTTGCTGGCAACGCAGGGCAGTTCGAGTTCGGCGCCGAGCCGAATCGCGGCGGAAACGAAGGCAGGTTCGTCGACATGGCCGGTGCGAGTCAGTTCGAAGTACCAGCGGTCGTCGAAAAAGCGCAACCAATCGCGCGTGGCGCTGCGGGCTTCGTCGAGCTTGCCCGCCAACAGCATGTGACCGACGTCGCTGTGCCGACCGGCGAGCGCGATCAAACCTTCGCCGCAACCGTCGAACCACTCCGGCTGGACGAGCACGATATCGCCCTTGCGCCCTTCGAGATAGCTGCGCGAAACGAGCTTGGCGAGATTCAGGTAGCCGCCGCGATTCAGGCACAGCAGCGTGAGGCGGAACGGCCGATGCGTGTCGTTCGGATTGGGCAGATAGACGTCCGCTCCGGCGATGGGTTTGATCCCGTTCGCTTCGGCAGCGCGGTAAAACTTGACCAGTGCGAACAAGTTGGATTGATCGGTCAGCGCCATGGCTGGCTGCCGGGTTTCCACCGCGCGACTGACCAGGTTCGCGCGCCCGCCTGCCTTGGCCGGATCGCCGTATTCGGGCTTGTCCGGCAGGCGTATCGTCGAGTCGACCAGCGAATAGTCGCTGTGTACGTGGAGGTGGACGAAGGCGGGCGTCATTGCGGTGGCAAAAAGTGAATGGCGATTCTAACAGCAGCTATCGCGCGAGACGGGGCATCCGCATCGGCGCCGCAATCGTTGGCGCGCACGAAGCATGACTTAAGGGATACGGAAAACCCAGGGGACATGGGCGATAATCCTCGGCAAATGCCAACCACGTCGATCATGTCTTCGTCTTTTCGTCCTGCCATGTGCGCGCTGGGTGCCGTCGTTCTCGTGTCGGCGCTCATCGGTTGCGGCAAAACGCCTGAAGCATCGGCGCCGCTACCCGTGCCCGTCGGTACTGCCGTCGCAGTGCGCAAGAGCATGCCCGACCTGCTCGCTGCCGTCGGTACGGTCGAGGCGATCAATTCGGTCGCGGTGAAGTCTCTCGTCGACGGGCAACTGCTGGAAAGCCGAGTCAAGGATGGCGACGAAGTCGCCGCCGGCCAGTTGCTGTTCAAGATCGATCCGCGACCGGCGCAAGCCGCCCTTGCCCAGGCCGATGCCGTGTTGGCCAAGGATATCGCCGCACGCGATCTGGCCCGGACTCAGGTCGAGCGCTATGCTCCGGTTGCGTCGAAAGGGTTTCTCTCGACCGACCAGATGCAGCAGTATCGGACGGCCTATGCGGCGGCGGCGGCGGCGGTGAAGGTCGACCAGGCCAATCTGGCGGCGACGCGTTTGACATTGGGTTACGCCGACATCCATGCGCCGTTCGCCGGTCGCGCCGGGCGCGTGCTCGTCCAACCCGGCAATCTGGTCAAGGCGAACGATGTGAATGCCTTGTTGACGATCAATCAGATCGCACCGATTTTCGTCAATTTCGCCGTGCCGGGAGCCTACGTGGAGCGGGTGCGCGCGGCACAGGCCAAGGGCGCACTGGTCGTCCGGGTGCAGGGTGATGGTGTGCCTCCGTCGCAGCAGGGTGAGCTTGCCTTCGTCGACAACGCGGTGGATCCGGCGACGAATACGGTCAAACTGCGCGCGCGCTTCGCCAACGCCGACGAATCGTTGTGGCCGGGTCAATTCGTCAGCGTCGCGCTCACGTTGGGCGCCGACGCCGATGCGGTCGTGGTGCCGGATGCTGCGGTAAAGGCGGGGCCGGCCGGGTATTACGTTTTCGTCGTCGGTGCGGGCAAGCGCGTCGCGCAGCGTTCGGTGACGCTCGCGCGCAGCGTCGCCGGCGAATCGCTGATCGCCAAGGGACTTGACGCCGGCGACGTCGTCGTCGTCGATGGTCAGTCGCGATTGATCGACGGCAGTCAGGTTCAGATCGTCGATGCGAAGCCACCGAATGCCGGCGCAAGCGCGGCATCCGAGGCGGCGGTCGCTCCGAACTGAGCGCGGGATGAGCGTCTCCGCCATCTTCATTCGCCGACCGGTGATGACCACCTTGGTCATGATCGGCATTCTGGTTTTCGGTGCCGCCGCGTATCGGTTGCTGCCGGTATCGGATTTGCCGAACGTCGATTTCCCCACGATCCAGGTGCAGGCAAGCCTGCCCGGCGCCGCGCCCGAGACGATGGCTTCGGCGGTCGCGACCGTGCTCGAAAAACAGTTCTCGGCGATTCCGGCCATCGATTCGATGACCTCGATCAGCGGCATCGGCCAGTCTCAGATTACCTTGCAGTTCGCGCTCGATCGCAACATCGATGCCGCCGCGCTCGATGTGCAGTCGGCCATCGCGGCGGCGGCCAAGCAACTGCCACCGAACATGGCCACGCCACCGACCTTGCGCAAGGTAAACCCGGCCGATTCGCCGGTGCTTTATGTCGGCATGACGTCGAACACGCTGCCGTTGTCGAAGGTCGATGAATACGCCGAGACCCTGCTTGCCCAGCGTTTGTCGATGGTGGATGGCGTTGCGCTCGTCAATGTCTACGGCTCGCAGAAGTATGCGGTCCGCATCGATCTGGATCCTGGTGCGATGGCTGCGCGCGGACTGGGCATCGACCAGGTCGCGACCGCGATCGGCAACGGCAACGTCAACCTGCCGACTGGCGCATTGTATGGCAGCGATCGGACTTACACGGTGCGAGTCGACGGCCAGTACCCCACGGCGAAGCCGTTCGCCGATTTGATCGTCAGTTATCAGAATGGCGCGCCGGTTCGACTTGGCGACATCGGTCGCATCTACGGTGGCGCGCAGAACGACAAGCTTGCGGCCTGGATCGATGGGCAACGTGGCGTGATGTTGGCGATCCAGAAACAGCCTGGTGTGAACACCATCGCCGTGGTCGAACGCTTGCGCGCCGTACTACCGGGGTTTGCGACGCAGCTGCCGACCGGGATCAAGCTGAAAGTTTTCTACGATCGTACCGAGAGCATTCGCGCGTCGGTGAACGATGTGCAATTCACGCTCGTGCTGGCGTTGGCGCTGGTCGTGCTCGTGATTTTCCTGTTCCTGCGAAACCTGTCGGCGACGATCATTCCTTCGCTGGCGTTGCCGATGTCGATCGTCGGCACGTTCGCGGTCATGTATCCGTTCGGCTACAGTCTCGACAATCTGTCGCTGATGGCGCTGACGTTGTGCGTCGGCTTCGTGGTCGACGATGCGATCGTCATGCTCGAAAACATCATGCGTCACATGGAAATGGGCAAGACGCCGCTACAGGCTACTTTCGACGGCGCGAAGGAAATCGGCTTCACGATCGTGTCGATGACGATTTCGCTCGCTGCGGTGTTCATCCCCATCCTGTTTCTCGGCGGCATCATCGGGCGACTGTTGCACGAATTCGCGGTCACGATCGTCGCGGCCGTACTCGTGTCCGGTTTTGTTTCGCTGAGCCTGACGCCGATGCTGTGCAGTCGCATGCTCAAACCCCATCATGGCGAGAGTCACGGTCGGCTTTATAGTTCGTTCGAGCGCAGTTTCGATGCGGTGCAGGAGGCGTATCGACGCTCGCTTGCGATGTGTCTGAGGCATCGCCGGATCGTGCTTTTTGCGTTCGCGGCCATCTTCGTGGCGACCGCGTGGATGTTTGCCATCGTGCCCAAGGGGTTTCTGCCGAGCGACGATACCGGTCAATTGTTCGTGTTCACCGAGGCCGATCAGGATGTCGGTTTCGAGGAGATGGCGCGCAAACATGAAATGGCCGCGGCAATCGTGCGCGAGGACAAGAACGTTCAGGGGGTGATGAGTTTCATTGGCGCGTCCTATAGCAGCGTGACGCTCAATCTCGGTCGCATGATCGTTGCCCTCAAGCCCCGTAGCGAGCGAGGATCGCCCGAAGAGGTGATCCAGGAATTGCGCCCGAAACTGCAAGGCATTCCCGGACTCAAGGTCTACCTTCAGAACATTCCGATCATCCGCATCGGCGGCACGTTGACCAAAACCCAGTACCAGTACACCTTGCAGGATACCGACACGAAGGAGTTGTTCGATGCGGTGCCGAAGTTGGTCGATGCGCTATCCCGGCAGCCCGGGTTTCAGGACGTGACCAGCGATCTCTTGATCGCGTCCCCGCAGATCAACGTGCGCATCGATCGCGACGCGGCCTCGGCGACCGGCGTCACCGCGGCGCAGATCGAGAACGCCATGTATCTGGCGTTCGGGCCTGCCCAAGTGTCGACGATTTATACCGCAATCGAGCAATACTGGGTGGAGATGCAAGTCGATCCGAAGCGGCAGGGCGATCCGGATTTACTCGGGCAGATCTACATCCGCGGTCCCGGCACTGGTGCGACGGGAGCCAGTGCGCCGGGCGGGAAGCTCGTGCCGCTTTCGGCCGTGGCGAGGTTCGACAAATCGGTGGGGCCGGCGGCGATCAGTCATCTCGGGCAGGTCCCTGCGGTGACGATTTCGTTCAACCTTGTGCCGGGCGTATCGCTGAGCGAAGCGGTCGAGCGCATCGACGCCGCCCTCGCCAAATTGAAGATGCCGGATACGATCACAGGCTCGTTTCAGGGCACCGCACAGGCTTTCCAGTCATCGATGGCGGGAATGGGCTGGCTGCTGGTGCTGGCGATCTTCGTGATCTATCTCGTGCTCGGCATTTTATACGAGAGTTTCATTCACCCGCTGACGATCCTGTCCGGGTTGCCGACGGCGGCATTCGGCGCGTTGCTGACGTTGATGGCGTTCCACATCGATCTGGATCTCTACGGTATGGTCGGCATGATCATGCTGATCGGTATCGTCAAGAAGAACGCAATCATGATGATCGACTTCGCGCTGGAAGTGGAACGCACGGGCGTGCCGCCGGAGCAGGCCATTTTCGAAGCCTGCATCGTGCGCTTTCGCCCGATTCTGATGACCACGTTCGCTGCGCTGTTCGGCACCTTGCCGATCGCGATCGGTTTCGGTTCGGGGGGCGATTCACGGCGACCATTGGGGCTCGCCGTCGTCGGTGGGTTGCTGACTTCGCAAGTCTTGACCCTCTATCTCACCCCGGTGGTGTACATCTATTTCGACAAGCTTCAACGCCGGGTGGCTCGGCGAAGCGGGCGAGTGCGGAAGGTGGGGGCGATGGCCGAAGGATGATGCGTGCGCAGGCTGCGCGTCGATCCTGCAGAGGACAAGTCGCGGCCTTTTTTTCGCGCACACTTGCGTCGGGCGGGCAATGGCGGTAAATCGATCGATGACGATATTGAAATCGTCGATCCGCAGGGGAATGTCGTGTCATGCTGAAATGCGTGTGTGCTCTGATCCTCGCCTTCGTCGTCACTCCGGAATACGCGCAGACCGGTGACGCCGATACGATGACATCGATTTCATCGGAGTCTGGGCGGGTACCCGTGCCGGCTGTCGCGCCAGCGCGCGAGCAAGCGCAAATGGGAAAATCGACCCTGCTGAGAATCGATGCAAATGGCATTCTGCGCGTCGGCATTGCCCCCAATGCGCCGTGGGTCATGCACGACGCTCACGGTGCGCCCATCGGTTATTCGATCGACGTTGCGCGCAAGCTTGCGTCGTCGATGGGCTGGAAGGTGCAATTCGTCGAGAATACTTGGTCGAACCTCGTCCCGGGGCTTCGCGCCCATCAGTACGATGTGATCATCTCGGGCCTTTCGATCACTCCGCAGCGCGCACGCTACGTGCAATTCACCGATCCGATCAGTGAATTCGACGTCGAAATCGTGGTCAACCGCAATCGCTTTCCGCACGGAGGCATCGCCGAATTGCGCAGCCTGGGGCAAGCGAAAGTGGCGGCGCGCAAGGGGCGGGTTACGGTCGAATTTGCACACAATGCGTTGCCGCAAATGAACATTCTCGAAATCGACGACGAGGAGGCGGCGATCGCCGAGTTGCGCGCCGGAAAAATCGACGCCTATGTCGCCATAGCGCCGCTGCCGTATCTGCTGGAAACCTTGCATCCCGGGCAACTGCGGGCATTACAGGGCGAACCGATCGCGCGAACTGCGCACGGCTTTGCGGTGCGCCGGGGCGATGTGGATTTGCAGCGGGTGCTCGATGCCTGGATCGTTTACGAAAAAACCTCAGGCTGGCTCAAAGAGCGTGGTCACTACTGGTTCGAGACGACGGGGTGGGCCTCGTTTTTGTGAGGTCCCCCGCGCGCATTCGGAAGCGGCATCGCGTCATCGGCGCGGTGCGACAGCGGCTTCGATCTTTTGTATCGCAGTGCGGGGGCCTCGATCCAGTGCCATGACGCCATTGCGATCGGCAGGGCGATGGCAAAACCGCAGACGGCGTTGAATGCGGTAGATTGCGAGCCGACGATCGCGACCGCGACCTGCTGTGCGGGATAACCCCACAGATACAGCCCGTAGGAATAGTCTCCGCAGCGATTGAAGCGACGCAGCGGCGAACTTGCGGTGCCGAGTCGATAGGCGAACCAGAACACGAAAGCGGTTTCCGCAAGGCTGAACAGCCGCGTCGCGACGGGCGTATCGTGCGCGAGCCACGTCAGTGCCGCGCAAGCGAGCGCTACACCGCCATGATTGGGCACGCGCTGGCGCCAGATCCAGCACAAGCTGCCGAGGGCGAAGAGGCCGGCCATGTGCAGATAATCCGGATAGGGCGTCTTGACGTTCGGTTCTACCCAGATGGCAACGGCGATGGCCGCGAGCGCCAGCAGCAAGCTCGAGCACCATGTGCGTTTCAGCAACCCGAACAGGCCGAATGCGGCGACGCCGGCATACAGCGACACTTCGATCGGCAAGGTCCAGATCGAGCCGTTGACGGTTTGCGTCGCATGATCGACGAATACCCCGGGTAACCGCCAGGCGAGATGCGGACCGAAATGCAGATTCGTCCAGAGATAGCGCCACGTTTGGGGCTGGGAGAAATACGACGCTGGCGCGAGTGTCGTGCAGAGGGGGCCGAGTACGAGCGCCGTCGCCAGCAGGCAAACGACGTAGGCAGGCAGGATGCGCAAAGCGCGCGCGCGCAGGAAATCGCCGAAGTGGGGGTGTCGCTGCCAACTCGCCGTGACCAGAAAGCCACTGATCACGAAGAACAAGTCGACGGCGATCGCGCCCGAATAGCGACCCCACCCCAAGCGCAGAAAAAAATCCTGCGCATCGCTGCCGACGATGGCAGGGGCGTGACCGTAAATCACCAGGGCGGCGGCAATGAAACGCAGCAGGAGAAAGTTGTCGCCGCCCGCGGCCCAATCGTCGGCAAGGGTGCGAAATCGAAGCATGCGCGCCGGCTCGTCGTGGATACGTCAGCGCTTGGGTGCGGGTCGGGCCGTCGCCGGTCGGGTCTTTGCGTAGCCGGGAATGCGCGAAAACAGCCAGGTTAGCGGATTCGGCGTCCACGCCTGGGTCACGAAATCTTCGTGCTTGGTGGTTGCGGGCGCTTCCATGAAAGTCACGCTGCCGGGCAGCAACTTGGTTGGCAGCGCGGTTTTGTAGCGCAGATTGGCGTCGGTCAATTGCGATTTCAGCGCTTCGTTTTCGTCGTGTGTGGATTCGGTGTACGCGCTGAAGAAAAACGCCGAACGACGTGCGCGTTCGATCCACGCTGCGAATTTGTCGATCTGGCCATACAGCGCATCGAGCAGCACCACCCCATGCAAGCGCGATCCGATTTGGCCGACGGCCAGCGACCATGCTGCCGGCAGATAGCCGCCCGAGTAGGCGATGAGTACGACTTTGGAGGTTTTGAATGCGCCATCGACGCGCTTGTCGTGGTATTGCGCGCCGAGTTTGTGCGTGGCTTCTTCGACGAACTGATGGAATACGCCGTATTGCCAGAAGCGCCCGGCGCTCGAATCGGCCGCATCGACGGCGAACTGCGGCGCAACGAGCACGGCGTTGAGGTTAGCCGCTTCCAGTTGCGCGGCAACCTGCTGGCGGTCGAGTACGTCGCGCGACAGCGTGGCGCCGTTGCCGTGGAAGAACACGATGATCAGCGCCGGTTTGCGAATATCGAAGCCGCGCGGCAAGTACAGCAATACGCGGTTGTCGTTGAAAATTTCGTCTTCCCAGTGCACGGAACCGTCGCGTGGCGAAACGTGGCCTTTGCGGTTGCCATCGAATTTGTCGATGAATTTCTTGCCCGAATCGGGAATGCGGCCGCGAAACGGAAACGGTGAGTAATCGAACGGCACGAAGGCCGTGATGGATTCTCGCAACGGGGCGATGGGGATTCTCGGCGCGGTCGGAGCGAGCGCGGTTGCGAAGGCGGGCATCGCAGGTGTCAGTGTCAGCATAAGGAAAAACAGCGTCATTCCCGCGAAGGCGGCAATCCGGTTTTCGCTTTCGACCTTGGGAAAAGAACGACAAGAAAGGACGGGATTCCCGCCTTCGCGGAAATGACGAGAGAATCTTCCCCTCACTCGTGACTCCTTGCCGGCTTAGGTTGTTCTTGCGCCGACACGCACCGGCAAAAATATCGCAAAAAACGCCGGTGCGGCAAGCAAATAGGCGAGCCCACTGATCTGCAGCACGCTGGCGAGGCCGAACGAGGTCGCGATGATCGGCACGAGCGCGGCGCCGATCACCGAGAACGAACCGTTGATGCCCCAGGCCCAGAGGAACATCGCGTTCTTGCCGAGGCGGCCGAGCCAGGTCATCGCGGTCGACATCGGGAAGCCCATGAGGAACGCCGGCGGCGCGATCAAAAGGAAGCAGCAGACCAGGCGCAATGCGTACGGCAGACGGCCGATCGCGTCGAGGATCGGGTCGATCACGAAGCCGTAGGCGATCAGCAGCGCGCCGATCGCGATGAAGATGACCGGCATCGTGAACCTGGCGCGGTCCATGAAACGTTCCGAAGTCAGGCTGCCGAGGCCGGAAAACACGAGCATGCCGGTGATCAGGATCGATGCGGATACGGTCGGGTTGCCGAGCGGCAGCACGAACTTCGCGATCAGCGCGACCTCGACCATGATGTAGCCGAGGCCGAGGCAGGCGAAGTAGGCGATGACGCGCAGCTGGCCCGGCGTGCGCGAAAAGATCGTGCGCCAGCCGACCAGCACCGGGATCGCGACGAGCACGAGCGCGGCGATCGCGGCAATCCCGAGCGTCGCCCAGAGCAGCAGATAGCCCCATTCGTCCTGGAAAATTTCCAGACGATCGGTGGTGCGGGTGAGATCGCCCGGTTTGACGTAAGCCGCGAAGTAGGGGCGATCATTGGTCAACGGGCGCGTGTCGAACACATAATTCGCAAGATCGCTGCCATTGCCGTACAGCAACGAGTGCCACGCGAGCTGGCCCATGATCGTTGCGGGTACCGGTGCGGATTCGGCATCGGCATCGGCTGTCGGGGCGTTCGCATCGGGGCCGGTCGGATCGGCGGCGGGAGCGGTCGGGTCTGCCGGCCCCGTCGGGTCCGCGGCGGGCGCCGTCGGATCGGCTTGCGTTGCGGGGGCGATTGCACTGGCGGGGCGCGCCTTCGCGGCACCACTGGCGATACCGGCCGCGGCGGCGGATTTGGCGCTGTCGTCCTCACCGAAGATGCTTTCGCGGTACGACTTCAAGCTGTCTGCGGTCTGTTTCGTGTCGAACGTGTAGCCCGGATAGGTGAGTTCATCGAAACTCATCGCGTGCGTGTGCGCGTGCAGCTTTTCGATATCGTCGGCACTGAACCCGCCGCGCTTGTAGAGTACAGTCGCGGTCGACAGATAGCTGGCGACGGCGTAGAAATTCTTCGACAAATCGCCCTGGGGATCGATGTCGCGTGCGGCATCGGCCATCGTCGCATACAGTTTGAGCACGGATTTCGGCGGCTCTTCCTTGTTCCACAGCGTCACCGACAGCACGCCGCCGTCGGCCAGCGCATGCATGTAGGCGCGCATCGCCTCGCGCGTGTACGCGTATTTTTCGACGATGGCGAAACCACCGGGGCTCGACAAGCCCGCCGAGTCGGCGAGCGAGAGATCAATCACATCGTAGCGCTGGTCGGTGTTGGCCAGATACAGGCGCCCGTCGTAGTCGATCACGTCGAGCTTGGGATCGTTCAGAATGTCGCCGGAGAAATCGCGCAGGCCCTTGTCGTTGCGGAACGCGTTGAGGATTTCCGGATTGCCCTCGGCCACGGTCACGTGCTTCGAGTTGTGCAGGGCGACGCGCGTGGAGATGCCGCCGCCGAATTGGACGACGAACGTGTTCGGCGCCGGTTTGATGACGTAGGGATAGTCCATCGGCAGATAACGGAAGTACGCGCTCTCGGCATCGTTGAGCTTGCGCATCACGCCCATCGGGCCTTCGCTGTCGATATACATGCCCAGGTACGCGTTCGCCGGCATTTCGGGCAGGTTGAACCCCGCGTTGTCGGACAAGCCCGGCGCGAAGTGCAGGTACGAGCTCGAATAGACTTCGAGATAGCCGAACGGCGAGGCGTTCTCGTAGACGCGTTGGTTGTCGGGGAACTTGCGCGCGTAGGACACGCCCTTGTAGTCGGATACCGCGAGCTTCGGAATTGCGAGCTGCTGCGGCAGCCAGAAATGCCCGGCCACGCAAAGTACAGCGAGCAACGCGAGCGCAACCAGGCTGCCGCCGCGTTTGCTCTGCGCGAGAAACCAGACGATGCCGGCGGCGAACCACAGCGCCAGCGGCACGACGACGAGGTTTTCCGGGCGGAACAGGTACAGACAGCCGAGCAACAACAAGCCACCCGCACCCGCGCCGACGAGATCGGCGAAATAGATGCGTCCGAAGGTTTCCTTCATGCGCAGAAACACCGCGCCGAGAAAGAAGGCGCCGGCGAGGAACGGGGTCAGGTACAGCACGAAGTTGCCGAACAGCTTCCACTTCTGCACCGAGTCGGAAATCAGAAAAATCGCATTGAACGGGATCTGCTGCGCGAGCAGGTTGGCCGCGACGATCAGCGGGCCGAAGGCGAGCAAGGACACATTGGCGACGCCTTGCCAGTGCTTGTCGAACCAATCGTTGGCCGCGCACATGACGACGCTGGTGAGGCCGAAGCCCATCATCGCCAGGCTGACGACCATCGAACCGAAATGCGCCCACGAGCCGACGCTGAAGATGCGCATGATCGAAATTTGCAGCGCGATCACGGCGCCGGCGATCAGGGCGACGGCGAGGTAGAAAAGAAAAGCCGACCGGGGTTGCGCGGTCGGCATGAAAGTGGATGCTGAATTCATTCTTGGCTACGGTTGTTTTAGCGCGTCATTCCGGCAGGAACCGCCGGAATCCAGACTTCAGGGGGCAATCTGTGGCCGAGCGATGCTGATGCTGTGGCGTCCATGCCGTCTGGGCCCCGGCAACCCATGCCGGGGCGACACAGGGGTTGCATGCGCTACTTGGTGTCTTTGGCGTCGCCGTTGTGCGCACCCTTGATCTCGCCGTCGACGAGTTTGGTGAATGGCACGAATGGCACGATCTTGTTGAAAATGTCGCTGCGCGAGACGGTG
>Ga0208826_1000941_pt1 | contig 27061 bp, 20 predicted proteins | sample AD_UKC115_MetaG_FD_184451 | JGI IMG/M metagenome (GOLD analysis project Ga0208826, IMG submission 184451) | Active sludge microbial communities of municipal wastewater-treating anaerobic digesters from Hong Kong - AD_UKC115_MetaG (SPAdes)... | ecosystem: Engineered > Bioreactor > Anaerobic >...
ATACATGACGTAGACGAAGTCGGCGACTTTTGCGACAACGCCGAGGTCATGGGTGATGTAGATAACGGAGATGCCGAGCTTTTCCTGGACGTCCTTGATCAGCTCGAGGATCTTCGCCTGGATCGTGACATCCAGAGCGGTGGTCGGCTCGTCGCAGATCAGCAGGTCCGGGTTGCAGGCGAGGGCGATCGCGATGACGACGCGCTGCCGCATGCCGCCGGAGAGCTGGTGCGGGTAGTTCTTGATCCGCTTTTCCGGATCGAGGATGCCGACCAGGTCGAGCAGCTCAATGGCGCGCTTTTCCGCCTCCGCTTTCGGGGTGTTGTAGTGAAGGATCAGGCTCTCCATGATCTGGCTGCCGATGGTCATGGTCGGGTTGAGAGAGGTCATCGGGTCTTGGAAGACCATCGCGATGCGCTTGCCGTTGATGTGCCGGCGCATCTCTCTCTGCGGGAGCTTGAGCAGGTCGAGGTCGACCACCTCGCCGCTTTCGCGAGCGTAGTTGAATTCCGCGGAGCCGGCGTTGATGTGACCGTTGCTGTCAAGGATGCCGATCGCCGTCTTGACGGTGACGGATTTGCCGGAACCGGATTCGCCGACGATGGCGATGGTCTTGCCTCTCGGCACGTCGAAATCCACGCCGCGCAGGGCATGGATGTCGCCGGCGGTGGTTTTGAACGAAACATCGAGGTTCCGAACGGAGAGAATTACATCTTTCTTTTCCATGTCGGTTCCCCCTCACATTTCCTTCTGCTGCGGATCGAGCGCGTCGCGGAGGCCGTCTGCAACGAGGTTGCAGCAGAGCATCAGCAGCGACAGGATCATCAGCGGAAAGATAATCATATAGGTGTGTGTCGTGGCGAATTTATAGGCGTCGTTGATCATGGTGCCGAGCGAGGCAAGCGGCGCCGGGATGCCTAAGCCCACGAAGGCGAGAAACGCTTCGGTAAAGATTGCGCTCGGGATCGAGAACATCGTCTGGGTGATGATCTGGCCGATGATGTTCGGCATGACGGTGTTGAAGATCAGGTGCAGCGGGCTCGCACCGAGGGAACGGGAGGCGAGCACGTATTCCTGCTCCTTCAGCTTGAGCATCTGGGCGCGGGCAATACGGGCCATCGGAATCCATCCGATCAGGGAGATGGCCACGATGATGGCGCCGAGCCCCGGGCTCATGACGAGGATCATCAGCGTGACGATGACGAGGTTCGGGATGGAGTTGAGCAGCTCCGCGATCCGCTGCATGATCATATCCGCTTTGCCGCCGAAGTAGCCGGAGATCAGCCCGTAGGAGAGTCCGAACAGGATGTCTACGGTCACGGCGACAAGCGCGACCAGGAGGGAGATCCGGGTGCCTTCCCAGACGCGCGTAAAGATGTCGCGTCCGAGGTTATCGGAGCCGAACCAGTAGTAGACGTCGTCCCAGTCGTTTGCCTCATAGCCGTTTTTCTCGATCGTGCCGCTGGAGGTGATGATCGATTCGGTCCCGTTGAAGCCGAGCCATTCGAGACCCTTGATCCTCGGGGCGAGGTTCTGCTGCTGGATGGTCTGCTGGTTATAAGTATACGGCGTCATCCACGGCCCGACGACTGCGAAGAAGATGATGATCACAATCAGGAGAAGGCCGATCACCGCGCCCTTGTTTTTGACGAAGCGTTTATAGGCATCCAGCCAGAAGTTCTGCGAGGCGAAGTTCGTGTCGATATGTGCGTGGATATCGTTGTGCTTCAGCTCGAAGGCGTCGGCCGGAAGATTGTTCATGTCAGGGGCGGCTTCATTCCGGAGGATGTTCGCGTTGGTTTCAGGATTGCTCATGACTATCCTCCTTTGAAAGCCGGATTCTCGGGTCGATCACGCCGTACATCAGGTCGACGATCAGCATGACGCCGATGTACATGACGCTGTAGACAAAGGAGAGCACGATGGTGACGTTGTAGTCGTTGGACTGGATGGAACGGACCATCAGTTCCCCAATGCCGGGGATGGAGAAGATTTTTTCCACGACCAGCGAGCCGGTCATCTGATTGACGAACAGCGGCCCGAGGACGGTGATGATCGGAATCAGGGCGTTGCGCAGGATGTGCTTGACAATCAGCTGCAGGCCGCTGACGCCTTTGCTCCTTGCCAGAAGGATGTAGTCGCTGCGCATCACCTCAAGAATCTCCGTCCGGGTAAACCGCGCGATGTTTGCCAGACTGAACATCGCAAGCGAGATCGTCGGCATGATCGAGGAGTTGAACGGATTTTCGGTTGAGTAGAGAAGCGGCAGCCACCCTAAGCGGAAGCCGACAAAATAGGCGAGCCCGAGGGCAAATACATAGGAAGGCAGACTCACGCCCATAACGGAGAGAACGGTCGCGACGGTGTCGATGATGGAGTTGTGGCGCAGAGCGGCCGCAATTCCGAGAAACAGCCCGATCGTGGAGCCGATCAGCACCGCCTGGAAGCCGATCCGCAGGCTGGTGGGCAGCCTCGTCTTCAGCAGCTCGGTGATCGGAACGTTTTTGGAGATGTTGTAGGATACGCCGAAATCGCCGCGGCACATGTTGTACACATAGCGGAAATACTGCATGTAGACCGGATCGTTCAGGCCGTATTTTTCCTTCATCATTTCGATCTGCTGCACGGAGAGCTTTTCGTCGTTGAACGGGGAGCCCGGCATGAGCTTGAGCATCGCAAAAAGCATCAGCAGCAGGATCATCAGGGTGACGGCCGACATAAGCAGCCGCTTGAAAAGATACTTTTTCACTGAGGATAACCCCTCCTCTTATAAAAGCATACAGTGGCTCTCTTCGGAAAGCCACTGTATGCATAAATTTTGCGCCGAAAGGAACCGGCTGTGCCGTAAGGTCAGGCGATGACGGTACGGATAAAGACGCGGTTCAGGCCGACCGTGTGGAATTCAACGCCGGTGACGTTGGATTTAATCAGGGTGGCGTCGCAGTTCTGATACAGCGGGAAGATCACGAAGTCGCTCGCGACCAGTTTCTCCGCCTGCTTGAAGGCATCCCAGCGTCCCGCGGCATCATACTCGCCGTTGGTGACGCCGTTGATCAGAGCGTCGAAGTCCGGATTATTCCAGAGTCCGTAGTTGTAGGAAGAGGAAGTGGAGAGCCACAGCGTCATGTAGGTCATCGGGTCGGCGTAGTCGGGTCCCCAACGGGAGATGCCGATATCGAAGTTATGGCCCTTCATGAGGTCGGAACGCTCTTTCTTCGGCATGGAGGCGATGGTGATCTCAAGGCCGGGGAGGTTGGTCTCCCACTGCTCTTTCAGGAACTGAGCCACATAGAGGGCGGTCTCAAGGTCCTCAACCACGATGGTGTAGGAGAGGGAGCTGACGCCCAGCTCGGCAAGTCCGGCAGCCCAGGCTTCCTGAGCGGCGGCGATATCCATCGGGTTGTACTGATATTCGGTCTCCGCGTCGCCGGATTCGGTCTGGTTGACGGATTTCCGGTAGTCGAGGCCGTCAGGGCCGGTGGAAAGGCCATACGGGACGAACCAATAGGCCGGGATGGAGCCGTCCTTGAGGATGTAATCGGCAATGTGCTGGCGGTCATAGGAGAGCGCGAGCGCTTTGCGGATGTTCAGGTTCTCAAGGCCGTTGTTGGCGCTGATGTTCGGGGTGACATACCAGAGATAACCGGTCATGACCGGACGGTACTCCGGATCGGCGGCAACCAGCTCGACCATCTCGGAGGAGAGCTTCGCAACATCAAGTTCGCCGTTCTGATAGGCAAGGTAGGCTTCCTGATAGTCCAGGATGACCTTGTAGTTGATGCCGGCGCAGATGACATTGGCGAAATCCCAGTAGTTTTCATTTTTGGTCAGGGTGAAGGCGGTGGCGGCAACGGAATAATCCGTCATGACGTACGGGCCGCAGGAGAGGAAATACTCCGGAGCGGTGGCGTACAGATCGCCGCACTCTTCAACGAAAGCCTGATTTGCCGGGAAGAATGCCGGGAAATACATCAGGGTCTCAAAGAAGCCGCACGGAGCTTTCAGATGGACAACCAGGGTTTTCTCATCGACAGCCTCGACGCCGAGCTCGGACGGATCCTTTTCGCCGGCGACAATTTCAGAGGCGTTGACGATGCCGGCCGCGTCACCAAAGATGAACGCATACTCGGCGGCGTTGTTCGGGTCGACCATTCTCTGCCAGGCAAAGACGAAGTCGGCAGCGGTAACGGGGCCATAGACGCCGTTGACGTTGGACCAGTTGGCGTCACGCAGATGGAAGGTCCAGGTCAGCTGATCCTCGGAGACTTCCCAGCTCTCGGCAAGGCCCGGAGTCAGGGAACCGTCGCCCTGCAGAAGGATCAGACCGTCGATCAGGTGGCCGATGACTTCGAAGTCGTCTCCGGCGCCGGTTCCAAGCGGATCGATGGACTGGACGGCAGCAGCTAAATGGACGTTCAGGAAACGGTCGGCAGCGGCTTCTTCACCGCCGGATTCCGCCTCGGAAGAGGGAGCTTCGCTCTCGGATTCTTCTCCGGTAGAACCACCGCAGGCTGCGAGGCTGAGCATCATGATCAGCGCCAGCAGCATGGCAAGCAGTTTTTTCATTTTTTTACACCTCTCTTACTATTTCGGCAATGAAGGTTTTGCAGCGCAAAAGTTCATTGTGATGTTTTGTATTTTAAACCCATCTTTTCTGTTTGTCAAGAACATTCAGCATAAATATGCCGAATACCATGACCGTTCCACCGCTTTTCCTTTGCGCAAAAACGGAAAGAAAAGGGGGGATTCTTAAATAAATACTACCTTTATAATATGGATTCCGCGGCGCTTCCTTTCGGAAGGCCGAAAAGCACTCCCGAAAAGGCGCCGTTCCCTTTTGAAAAAAGGAGTAATATACGAAAACAAAAAGAATAAATATACATTTTTCAAGAAAACGAGAAACGCCCAAAAAAATGAATCACAGAAAATATCCCCTGCAAAAAGTTTTTTCTTTTTTCATTTTTCAAAAAAAGCCGCCGCTTTCCGAAAAGAAAACGGTGGCTTCCATATAAATACATCTGTCCTTATTTCGCGGACTCCCGGATGTCGTGCAGCACCCGGGAGAGCGCCTCCTCCTCTAAGGAGTAGTCGCATTCACGAAAATCCTCCCCGAGCAGGCGCCGCAGCACCTCCCGCATCATGGCCGGATTCCGGACGAGCACGGGGCCGAGGCTCCAGGTGCCGAAAAAGTTTTTATAGAACGTCCCTTCGGTGCCGCCGGTTTTTTCGTTGTCGGAGTAGCCCATCTCGACCGTGAAAAGAGGAAAAGGATTTTCCCCTTCAAAATAAAGATTTTCCGAGCGGTTCACGCAGCCGAAGACGGTCTCCTCCGGTGCGAAGACCGGGTGGAGCAGCTCGTCGTGCACGGTGAGCCCGTCGAATTCTTTTCCGGTGTAGTCAAAGATGCCGAGCGCCTCGTGGGTTTTGCCGTCCAGCGTCTCAAAGCTCTTTCCGAAGAGCAGCCGCGCGCTGCCCGTGACGAGAAAGACCGTCCCGGCCTCGACGGCCCGCATGAATTCCTCCCGGTACGGCAGGATGTGTTCGCTCACTGCGGACAGGTTTCGGCATTTGCCATGTCCGATATAGATGAAATCGTAGCCCTCGAGGGAGATTTTTTCGCCATATTCCACACAGGAAACTGCATAATTGCAGCCGCATTCCCGGATCCGCATACACAGGGCGTCCAGGTTTTTGAAGTCTCCGGTGAGGTCGAGGGTTTTGGAGTAAAGATGCAGGATTTTCACATTTTTCATAAGGATTTCAGCACCTCCAGAAACTTCGTCTCGTTTTCGAGGGCATAGGCGGAGAGAATATAGATATCCCCGGCGGTCGCGTCGATGGCGGCGGGGATCTTTTCCAGCGTATCCGCGATGACCACACGGCTCATATCCACGCCGGCGAGCTTCAGGCGGACGGCGAGGTCATAGCAGCGGTCCCCGGCGCAGATGATGTGGCCGACGGTGCCGGCCATGCGCTCAAAGCCGACGTCGTACATGTAGAGGACATCCTTGTTGTGGGAGTGCAGCATGTTGCTGGCGAAGATGAGGGCGGTGCGTTCGCCCTGCTGCTCCACGACGTAGTCCACGGACTGGTCGATGGAGGCCGGGTTCTGTTTGGTCAGGATAAGCTGGGCCCTTCTGCCGCGGACCGAGAATTCCTGATAGCGGGTGGCGTGAACCGTAAAGGTGCCGACCGCCTTCACCGCTTTATCAAAAGGGATTCCCACGGTGGTGGTGACGGCGAGGGCGGCGATCGTGTTGAAAAGATAGTAGGTGGCGCCGTAGGTCGCCTTCACCCTTGTGCCGCGGAGCGTGTAGCTGAAATCGTCGAAGTCGAAGTCCGTGCCGAAGAAGTCCGCCTCCGGGGTGGCGAATCCGCAGTTCGGGCAGCGGAATTTGCCGATGTGGTTGTAGTGGCGATATTCGTATTCGAGCGGGTGAAAGCACTTCGGGCAGACCTTGCCGTCGTCGGTGCCGTTCTGGCAGGTCTCGGTGGAGCGGGTGGTCCGGTCCATGCCGAAAAGGACAACCGGGTTGTCGGTTCCGGCGGAACCGTCGGCCCCCTCGCCGAGGCGCTGGGAGATCGGGTCGTTCGCGTTGAGGATCAGCGTGGTACCGGGCACAACGGCCATCTTGATTTTATCGAATACGATTTCCGGACAGCAGTTACGGGCAATCTGGTCCCGGAGCAGGTTGTTAATCAAAAAATAATCCGGATGGACGGATTTGACGAGGAAGCGCATGTACCGCTCGTCGACCTCGAGCACGACGTAGTCGGCCTTTACTCTGCCGCCGAGCGTGCAGCGGTTGAGCAGCAGGGTTGCGACGCCGCCGAGCATGTTGGAGCCTTTGGCGTTGTTGATGGCGGTGTGTCCGCTCTCCCGGAAGATATGGGTGATCAGGTTTGCGGTGGTGGTTTTACCGTTCGTCCCGGTGACGCAGATCACTTTTCCGTCGAACCGGAGCCGCGCAAGGGCATCCGGGCAGAGCCGGAGCGCCCATTCGCCCGGCTTTGCGGTGCCTTTATGAACCATTCTGCCGACGAAATAGAGTATCCGGCAGAAAAAAACGGCCAATACGAATCTCATGTTGCGTCCTCTTTCTTACTTGTCCTTGGGGAATACCCGTGGAAATTATATGCTCCGATGGCTTTCAAGTCAAGGAAAAGCACCGTTTTCGTCGGGAGAAGCAGGCATTTCCGAAGAACGGTGCACTTTCTGAAAGAAAGAGTACTTTTCTGGAGGAAAGTGTGCGTTCTGCCAAAAGAGCGGTTCCTCCCTTGAAAAAACGGCAAAAATTATATATTATATGTACATTAACTATGCGGAGGCCATCATGAGAAAAATCGTTGCGGAAAACAGAAGACGCATCGCGCTGGTACTTGCGGCGGAGCTTATCGCTCTGCTGCTCTGCGCGTTCGGCAGGCAGCTTTCCGGCCGGGATCTCTATTTCCGCGAGGCAGGTGCGGACGCCCTCTCCATGACGCGGGGGATATATTCGGAATATTGGGAAGGCGTCTGGGTTGACGGTACGTTCGGCTACGAGGGGAGCGGCAACTTCACCTATGGGCCGTATCTCCCGCTGCCGGCCGGCACCTACGACGTCACGATCCGTTATTACGCGGATGCCGACGGCAACACCTGCAATGCCTTCGCCGCGGATATCCCCTACGGCGCGCTGAAGGCGGACGTCATTTTCCTCGCGCCGGGAGAGGAATCGGTCACCTTCCGGATCTGGCTCTCCGCCGATATCGATAATTTTGAGCTCCAGACCGGTTACGGCGGCGCGGGCACGTTCGTCGTGAGAGGATTCACGATTGAGGAGTGTCCGCAGGCGGGATTATATCGCGCGTTCAAATGGCTCTGCGGATTCCTGCTTCTGGACAGCGCCGCCCTGCTCTGGCTTCTCTGGAAGAAAAACGGCCTGACGGAAGAACAGGGGAAGCGTTTGTTGATCCTTGCGGCGGTCATCCTTGCGGCTTCGGTGCCGCTCGGCGCCGATTATGTGATGCAGGGGCACGACATCCGCTTCCATCTGATGCGGATCGAGGGCCTGCGGGAAGGGCTCGTCTCCGGGCAGTTCCCGGTCCGGATTCAGCCCTACTGGCTCGACGGCTACGGCTACGCGGCTTCGGTCTTTTATGGCGACCTGTTCCTGTATTTTCCCGCGCTTCTGCGGATCGCGGGCTTCCCCGTGCAGGATGCGTACAACACGTTCCTGTTCTTCGTCAACGCGGCGACCTGCCTGCTCGCCTACCGGAGCTTCAAAAAGATTTTCCGGGATGAAAACGCGGGGCTGCTCGGCGCGGCGCTCTACACGCTTTCCGCCTACCGGCTGACCGATCTCTATGTACGCAGTGCGGTCGGCGAATTCTGCGCAATGATGTTTCTTCCGGTGCTGCTGGCGGGCGTCTACGGCATCCTGTTTGACGATACGCGGCGCCCGGCCTATCAAAAGGCGTGGGTCGCGCCCGCGCTCGCGATTGCCGGCATCGGCTACAGCCATGTGATCTCCTGCGTCACGGCCGGCACATTTTTGATTTTTGGCCTGATTCTATTTTATAAACGCGTGTTCCGGACGGAACGCTTTTTCGCCCTGTGCAAGACGGTCCTCGCCGCCATTCTGCTCTGCGCCTCCTATGCGGTGCCGTTTCTCAGCTACCGGAAGGACACCTTCGTCTTCAACAGCGCCTCCCGTCTGGATAACCTGATCCAGACCGACGGCGTCTACCCGGCGCAGATGTTCTCGCTCTTTCAGAACGGCGGCGGAAACAGCCAGTCCGGCGTCGGCGGCATAGCCGGCGAGATGCCGCTCTGCCTCGGCGCGGCGCTGATGGCCGGCGCGGCGGCCTTTCTCTGGGGCTGCACGGTCAAAAAGGAGAGCGTCCCGGCCGCCGACCGGAAAAAGGGCGCCGTGCTGCTCCTGTTTTCCGTAGCTGCCGTCTGGCTCTGCACCATTTATTTTCCGTGGGACCGGATCTCCCGCATGGGCGATCTTGCCGCGCTGGTGGTCTCCAACATTCAGTTCCCGTGGCGCTACCTCGGGATCGCCGGGCTGATGCTCGCGGGCGTCTGCTGTGCGGCGGCGCTCGTCTTCCGCCGTGCCTACGGAAGGTCGGCACAGGCGGTTCTATCCGGCGTACTGGCCGCGCTGGTGTTTGTCTCGGCCTCGTGGACGTATTATGACGTGCTCAATGAGCACGGCGCCTACCGCTATTATGACCGGGGCTCGATCGGCACCTTCAGCATCGGCGGCGGCGAGTATCTGCCGGAGGGCACGGACGCGGACCGGCTCTATGCCGGAGAGCCCGAAGCCGGGGATGGGATCGTGATCTCGGATTACGAAAAGAACGGCGTCAGCGTGACGTTTTTCTGTGAAAACAGCTCCGGCCGCAATGCGAATATCGAGCTTCCGCTGCTCTATTATCGCTATTATTCCGCAAGGAAGGATTCCGGGGAGAGCCTGACCTGCTATGCCGGGGACAACAACGTGCTCACGGTGGCGGTTCCGCCGGATTTCTCCGGGGCGATTACGGTCGATTTCCGCGAGCCGGCTTCCTGGCGCGCCGCAGAGGCGGTTTCGGCCGCCGCGCTGCTCTTTGTCGTCTGGTTCTGTACAAAAAAAGAGCGGCGGGAAGAGACTGTGTAAAGGCCATATGCCTTACGGAGATTCAAATGAAATGTTGCCCGAAAAAGAGCCGGCATACGGGAATTGAAAAAAATTCCGCCATGCGGATTTTTGGATTTGGGATACGGCTTTCTCCGCGGGCACGAATTTTTAAGCCGGGATTCCGTGCGGCATTTATTGTTGCCGCGCCCTGTGATATAATACCAATTTGACAACAGACTGTTTCACAAAGCAATGAATAACGGAAAGGAGGCGCCGCGATGCGCTATGGGGAAATGAGCTGCGGCAGATTTCTGGAGGAGCTTTCCTCCAAACAGGCGGTGCCCGGCGGCGGCGGCGCGTCCGCGCTGGCCGGTGCGCTGGGAGCCGCTCTCGGCAGCATGGTCGGGAATCTGACCCTCGGGAAGAAAAAATATGCCGACGTGGAGGCGAAGATCCTCGCCCTCAATGAGCGCGCGGACCCGCTGCGCGGAAAACTGCTCTCTCTCGCGGATGCGGATGCCGAGGCGTTTCTTCCGCTGTCGGAAGTCTACTCCATGCCGAAAGATACGCCGGAGGAGCAGGCCGCCCGCGCGGAGGCCATGGAGTCGGCACTGGATGCGGCGTGCGCGGTGCCGATGGAGATCATGGAGGCCGCCTGCCGGGTGGTGGAGCTGCTGGAGGTTTACGCGGAAAAGGGCAGCACGCTCGCCGTTTCGGATGCGGGGGTCGGCGCGGCGCTGTGTTCCGCGGCGATCCGGGGCGCCTCCCTCAACGTCTTTATCAATACGAGATCCATGGCGGACCGGGAGAAAGCCTCCGCGCTGGATGCGAAGGCCGGGGCGATGCTCGCGGAGTTTGTTCCGCGGGCGGAGCGGGTTTACGAATCCGTCGCCGCGCGCCTCTCCGCAAAGAAGGAGGGTTAGCCGTGGCAGAGATTCTATACGGAAAAAAGATCGCGGCCTCCCTTGCGGAGCAGACCGCGAAAAAAGCCGCCGCGCTGCGTGCGGAGGGAGTCGTTCCGACGCTCGCGCTCGTCCGGGTCGGGGAGAACGGCGGCGACGAAATCTATGAGCGCGGCATCTGCCGGCGCTGCGAAAAGGCCGGCATCTCCGTCGTCAAACGGGGATTTCCGGCGGACGCCTCCGAAGCGGAGGTGCTCTCCGCCGTGAAAACTTTTGCAAAGGACCCGGCGGTTCACGGCCTGATGGTATTTCGCCCGCTGCCGAAACAGGTTTCCGATGAAAAGATCTGTGCCGCCATTCCGCCGGAAAAGGACGTGGACGGCGTGACGGACGCCTCCCTCGCCGGGGTCTTCACCGGGAGCGGCAGGGGCTTTGCCCCCTGCACGGCCGAGGCGTGCATCCGCCTGCTGGACGCCTGCGGAGTGGAGCTCTGCGGGAAAAGCGCGGCCGTCGTCGGACGGAGCCTCGTGGTGGGGAAGCCCCTCACGATGCTGCTGACCGACCGCAACGCCACGGTCACGCTCTGCCATACCAAGACGAAAAATCTTGCGGAGATCTGCGCCCGCTCGGATCTGATTGTCGCCGCGGCGGGAAAGCCGGGCCTTCTCGGAAAGGATTGCTTCGCCGCGGGACAGACCGTGCTCGACGTCGGCGTCAACGTGAGCGGGGATGGTTCCGTCTGCGGCGATGTGGATTTCGCGGCCGCGGAGGCAGCCGTCTCGGCGGTCAGCCCGGTGCCCGGCGGCGTGGGGGCCGTCACCTCCGCGGTGCTGATCCATCACGTCGCGGAAGCAGCGGAACGCGGAGAACGGCGTACCGCACAATAACCCTCGTTTTTTCAAAAAGCACCTGTTTTCTGCCGAATTCATTCCTGCCGGCATAGGTGCGGGAAGGCGGCACGCTCCAAAAGAGTATTATCCGTTCGGAGCATGCTGCGCGGCGAAACAGGCGTTCAAATCGGAAGATTTTTTAATAACACCCGCTTTCTGCCGGAAGGGCGCTTGTCGCATAGATATAGAAGGGCGGCGCCCTCTCCGGAATACCGCCGACGCGCCGTGAGGAATGTCACGGGCATCCTGCGCGGCGGACCGGATTACAAAACTAAGGAGATCTTTTTTTGGACGTAAGCCAGAGCATTTCTTATCTCAACAGCATCGATTGGCGCGGCAGCAGGCTCGGCCTCGGACGGATGGCCGCCCTGCTTGCCCTTTTGGGGGATCCCCAGCGGGGTCTCCGATACATTCATATCACCGGCACCAACGGCAAAGGCAGCACGGCCGCCATGCTGGAATCGGTTCTCCGGGCCGCGGGATACAAAACTGGGCTCTACACCTCGCCGTACGTCAACTGCTTTGCCGAGCGCATCCGCGTCATGGGGGAGAATATCCCGGATGAGGCGCTCTGCCGGCTCACGGAGCGGGTGCGCGTGGCGGCGGATTCCATGCCGGACCACCCGACCACTTTTGAAATGGTGACGGCGCTCGGCTTTCTGTATTTTGCGGAGCAGGCCTGCGAAATCGTCGTGCTCGAGGTCGGCATGGGCGGAGAACTGGACGCGACCAACGTCATTTCCGCTCCGGAGGCCGCCGTTTTTACAAACATCGGCCTCGACCATATGGAATACCTCGGCGGCACGGTCGAAGCAATCGCGGCGACGAAATCGAAGATCATCAAACCTGGGTGCTCGGCGGTGAGTTATGAGCAGCAGCCGTCCGTCCGCGCCGTGCTCGAGGCGCGCTGTGCCGAAACCGGCGCGGATTTCACGGAGGCGGATTTCTCAAAATTGCGGCTCAGCTCCTCCGGGCTCGACGGCCAGATCTTTGATTACGGGGAAGAAACCGATATCCGCATCGCCCTGCTCGGCGAGCACCAGCGCCGGAACGCGGCCGTTGTGCTCGAAACGGTTGGCGTCCTGCGCCGGAAAGGCTGGGCTCTTCCGAAGGAGACCGTCCGCAGGGGGATGGCGGAAGCGCGCTGGCCCGCGCGGTTTGAGATTCTCTCGCGGGAGCCGCTGTTCATCCTGGACGGCGGGCACAACCCGCAGTGCATGGAGGCGCTTGCCGCCTGCCTCAAAGAGATGCTCGGCGGCAGGAAAGCCGTTTTCCTTGTCGGCGTGATGGCGGACAAGGATTGGGAGAACATGTTTGCCCCCATCGGGCCGTTTGCGTCGGAATATCTCGCCGTCGAGCCGGACAACCCCCGCCGTCTGCCGGCGGAAGAGCTTGCGGCCTTCCTTTCCCGCAGCGGAAAACCCGTCACCGTGGTGCCGGATGTCCGGCAGGCCGTCGCGCTCGCTCTGCAAAAAGCGGGCACGGACGGCGTCGTCTGCGCGGCGGGTTCGCTCTTTATGGCCGGGGATATCCGGTCCTGCTTCGGGCGATAAGCTCCTACGCGGGAAAAAAGGAAACGTCAAATGTAAAAAAACACTGCAGCACGGGGCGTACCGGCTCCGTCCGCGCGGCGGGCTTTCCGGCTTGACACAAAGCTGGAAATATTTATAAAAAGGGGGGTGCCGCCATGAAAAAATATGATGTTCGGGCAGTGGTGCTGACGGCGGTGCTGGCGGCGCTGAATGTCGTATTGACCCGCTTCTGCTCGGTCAATACGCTCAGCGTCAAGATCGGGTTCGGCTTTCTGCCGACTGCGGTCTGCGGGATTCTGTTCGGACCTTTCTGGGCGGCGGCCTGTGCGGGGATCGGGGATCTCGCCGGTGCGCTGATGTTTCCGGTCGGCGCGTACAGTCCGCTGTTTACGGCTTCGGCCGCGCTTTCCGGGGCGCTCTGGGGCTCGTTTCTTCATAAAAGAGAAGTCACGAGAAAAGAGATCGCAACGGCCTCGATGGCGAACCTGACGCTGGTCACGCTCTGTCTCAACACGTTGTTTATTCACTTTCTTTACGACGTCCCGTTCCGCCAGCTTTTCACCGCGCGGGTCATGGAGACGATCGTGATGTTCGCCGTGCAGTATACCGTGCTGCGGCTCCTGTTGGCCGCCCCGGTGATGAGAAATCTGAGGGAAAAGTATGGACGTTTTTAGCCGGAAAGAACGGCTTCGCGAGCGGATGCTCCAACAGAGAAGATCCCTTCCGGAGCCGGAGCGCCGCCGGCTTTCCGAGGCGGTCTGCAAAAATCTGGCGTCCCTGCCGGAGATTGCCGGAGCGGGAACGGTGCTCTCCTATTTTCCTGTCGGCGGGGAGGCGGATGTCGGCGCCCTGAACGAGCTTCTGCGGAAGAACGGCGCGGCCGTGGCCTTCCCGGTCTGCGGAAGCGACGGATCGATGGAGGCCTATCTTCCCGCGGCGCCGGACGCGTTTATCGTCGGGATGCACGGGATCCCGGAGCCGGATCTGCGCGGCGCGAGGCGGATCCCGCCGGAGGAACTAAATGCGGTGATCGCGCCCTGCGTCGCGTTCAGCCCGGGTTGCCGCCGTCTCGGGCGCGGCAGAGGATACTATGACCGCTACCTTCCCCGATGCGCAAACGCGTTCACCGCGGCGGCCGGATACGCCTTCCAAAAGACGGAGGATCTTCCGGCGGACGAGGCCGATATCCCGCTGGATGCGGCGGCCGATGAGTGCCGGGTCTACCGCAGGCCGGAAAATCAAAAGATCTGAAAAACGCTCCCGCCGCCGGCAGGGGCGTTTTTTGGCATACCCTTCCTCGTACGGAAGGAGCGGGCTGCCGTATGCGGCTGCAGCCGTATTTCTCCCTGTACGCCCCTTCGCGCATGATAAGAATCTTTTCGCCGTGCGGAAGGAAAAACGGAAAAACAAGAGAAAAAAAGAAAAAAGCGGCTGATAATTTAATACTTGAAAGTATTATAATTTAAAGCTATTTTTCGAAAAAGGAAAAAGAAGCGCCGGTTCCGCAGAGAGGGAACCGGCGTTTTTTATGGCAGAGTGGAAGCGTGCTCTTACGGCTCGTTGCGGGAGACCTGCAGCGCGGTCGCCGCGATGGCGCAGTGGTGGCTCGAGACACGCTCGATGTTGTGAAGCAAGTCGTTGAAGAGGATGCCGTCCTCCAGCGGGCAGGCGCCCTCTTTCAGCCTCTGGATGTAGCCGTCTTTTGCGGCGGAAGTCTGGTTCGTCAGCGCGCGCTCAAGCGAATAAATATCCTGGGTGAGGAAGGGGTCGTTCTCCGTAAACATCACGGTCGCGGCGTCGGACAGCCGGTTGAGGAGCTTCACGCATTCCCGCAGGTCGTCCTTCTCCTTGTCGGGGAGCGGAATCTCTTTTTCGTTGAGCTCCGTGGCACAGTTGATGATGTTGATGCAGTGGTCGCCGATTCTGCGGAAGTCGCCGACCGCGTGGAGCAGGCGCGTGACTTCGCGGCTGTCCTCGGGGGAGAGGTCGTTTCCGCATAGCTGGATCAGGAACGGCATCAGGCTGTCGCGGTAAATGTAAAGCTTTGACTCATCCTCAATCATCTCGTCCGCCCGCTTTTCGCTGTAATGAAAGAGCAGGTCGAGGGAATCCTTCAGAAAGTCCCGGGAATATTCGCCCATTTTTGCCGTCATCTGCGTGCATTCCCCGATCGCGAGGGTCGGGGTCGTCAGCAGGTGCGGATCCAGATAGGCAAAATCGCAGCCCTTTTTCTTTTCTTTAACGATCCGGCGCGACAGTTTCTCAAGCTGCTTGGTAAAGGGGAGCAGAACCGCGGTCGTGGCAACATTGAAAAGGGTATGAAACAGAGCGATCTGATATGGCGCAATGGCGTCATCAAGAAACTTGAAATTAAGAAGCGCGTTCAACGCATAAAAAATCGAGCAGAACAGAAGCGTACCGATGACATTGAAAGAAATATGGATTACCGAGACGCGCTTGGCGTTGCGGTTGACGCCGATGCTGGAGATCAGCGCGGTCGCGCAGGTGCCGATATTCTGGCCCATAATGATAGGTATTGCGGCACCAAAGGTCACGCCGCCCGTCAGGGAGAGCGCCTGCAGCATGCCGATGGAGGCTGCCGAGCTCTGGATGATCCCGGTAATCACGGTACCGATCAGAATCCCCAGAATCGGGTTGCTGAAGGCAAGGAATACCTGGCCGAATTCCGGATTATCGGCGAGAGGGGCGACCGCGTCGCTCATCAGCTGCATGCCGAACATCAGCACACCGAATCCGAGCAGGATCTCGCCGAGCTGTTTTTTCTTGCGGCTCTTGCTCAGGGTGAGCAGGATGCCGGCGATGGCGGAAAGCGGCGAGAAGGATTCCGGTTTCAGCAGACGGAGAAAGAAGTTATCGCTTTCGATACCGACCATGGAGAGCAGCCACGCGGTCAGCGTGGTGCCGATATTGGAACCCATGATAATGCCGATGGTCTGGCCGACTTCCATGAGGCCGGAGTTGACGAATCCGACCAGCATGACCGTCAGGGCGGAGGAGGACTGAATGGCAATGGTGATGCCGGCGCCGATCAGCATACTTCTCCATTTGCTGCAGGTCATCTCGCGAAGGGCCTTTTTTAGTTTGCAGCCCGCCATTTTTTCCAAGCCGTTGGACATGGTATTCATTCCAAATAAAAAGAAGGCTACCCCGCCAAGCAGGGTAAAGATCGAAAATACGTCCATGCCGCACTCCCTTTCCCGAGAAATTGCCTTTTCAATATAACATATTTTTTCGAGAGGATAAAGAAAAATTTTTGGAAATTGACTCCGAGTAAAAACACGGCAGGACCTTGATTTTAAAAGAACAATCGGTTATACTGAAACGCGGAATATATTTCGGGAGGATGCGTCATGCGTACAGAGATCGTCTACGGCGGAAGAATTTTTAACATGATCGAGGACGGCGCCTACCGCGACGACAACGGATACTATGTCGTTCACGCCTACTGCACCGAGGACCGGCCGGATAAGCAGGGCTGGGTCAACAGCTACTATGTCCGCGCGAAGGATCCCTCCTGCAAGGAGATCATCGAGATTCGCCCGTGGTGCCCCTATCATCCGGAGTATGGTTTCCTTTAATTTATAAACCTTGTTTTTTCTCGGACGCCGCTCACCGGCGCCCGTTTTTTTGTTCCGTATGGTTGACAGGGGCGGAAAGGACCATATAATGGATTTGTCTGCACCGTGCACGGGGTGCACGGTGCACCTGTTTTTATTTTTCAGAACTGCGAAGAGGGGACAACATGACAAAACTTGTGCTAAGGCGGCCGGTCTCCGCGCTGCTGGTGATTCTTGCCATCGCCGTGTTCGGCATCTATTCCATGTTCGGTCTGCGCATGGAGCTGATGCCGGAGATGGATATGCCGATGCTGATCGTGATGACGGTCTATCCCGGCGCCGCGCCGAACAGCGTGGAGAAGCTGGTCACGAAAGGCGTGGAGGACGCGGGCGGTGCGCTTTCCGGCATCGACAGCGTGGCTTCTTATTCTTATGAAAACTATTCCCTTGTGCTGTTTACCTACGATTACGGGGTGGATATCAACGAGTGCTATTCCGACCTCTCCATCGCGCTGGATAGCGTGACCTTCCCGGATGAGGCGCAGGAGCCGGTCATCATGGAGCTCTCGCTGAACGCCGTGCCGACCATTGAGGTTTCCATCGAGGCGCCGAACGCCGAGAACCTGCTTTCTTATGTAAAAGACAACATCATTCCGGATATCGAGGCCCTGAACGACGTCGCCAAGGTCGACATCTACGGCGGTGAGGAAAACTATGTCCGCGTGCTGCTCAACGAGGAACTGATGAGTCAGTATGGCCTCTCGATCAGCTCGATCGCCGGCTTTATTACGGCCGCGGATTTCAACGTCCCGGCGGGCAGCATCCAGGCCGGCTCGCAGGATATCGGCGTGGTGGCCTCCTCGGATCTCGCCTCCCTTCAGGATCTGCGCAGTGTCCCCCTGCTCACCGCCACCGGCAGCCAGATCACGCTCGGCGACGTGGCGGGGATCTCCATGAACACCAAATCCACGGACAGCCTGAGCCGCTACAACGGGGAAGAGAGCATCATCCTCACTATCACGAAGAACCAGTCCGCGAGCTCGGTTTCGGTTTCCAAAAAAATAGTGAATATCATAGAGGGTTTCCAGGCGAAAAACCCGGATATGCGTTTTCAGATGATTTACAACGCCGGAGAATATATTGTAAACGCCCTCTCCACCATCGGTGAAACGCTGCTGATCGGCGTCGCCTGCTGCATGCTGGTGCTGCTGCTCTTCACCGGAGACTTGAAAGCCAGCCTGATCGTCGGCGCTTCAATGCCGTTTTCGGTGCTGATTGCCCTGTGCTGCATGCGCCTGCTGGGGTACACGCTCAACCTGATGACCGCCGGTTCGCTGATCATCGCCATCGGCATGATTGTCGACAACTCGATCGTCGTGCTGGAGAGCTGTTTCCGCCTGAAAGAGGAGGGCGCAAGTTACCGGGAGGCCGCGATCTCCGGCAGCAAGACCGTGATGATGTCCATTGTGGCTTCCACGCTGACCACCATCGTCGTCTACCTGCCGCTGACCTTTATGAAGGGCCTGACCGGGCAGATGTTTATCGAGTTCGGCTGGACGATCATCTTTGTTCTGACCGGCTCGCTGGTGAGCGCCGTCACCATCGTGCCGCTCGCCTTCCTGAAGCTGCAGCCGAAGCCGCGGGAGGATCTCCCGATCAACCGTCTCCTTAAGAAGACCACGGACGCGTACGGCCGCTTCATGCCGAAGCTCTTCCGCCATAAATGGAGGGGAATCCTGGCGGCGGTCGGCCTTTTTGCGGGGGCTGTGGCCCTTGCCTTCACGCTGCATATGGAACTGATCCCGATCTCCTACGACGGGAGCATCTCGGTAACCGCGGATTTCCGCCCGGGCACACAGCTTTCCTCCATCGATGAGCAGATCCGCCCGATCGAGGACGCCCTGCTCGCCGATAAAAATTTCGACGAGGTGAGCCTCTACATCTCCGGAGAAGCCATGACGGGCAACACCATCACCCTCACCGCCTACAGTGCGGACGACAGCGGGCGCAGCTCGGAGGAGGCGGTCGAATATTATACCGATCTCTTCAAAGATGTGACCAATGTGGACCTGACCATCGCCGGAACGGGCGGCGGCATCATGTCTGAATTCACGACCTATTTGAGCGCCAACACGGTCGTCGATCTTCAGGGCAGCGATCTCGGGGATCTCAAGGCGGCCGCGGGGCAGGTCAAGGCCGTCATGCAGGAGGTTCCCGGCATCATAAAAGTTGATTCCGACGCCGAGCAGGCGTCCACGCAGGCCGGCATCCGGATCGACCCGCAGAAGGCCATGGCCGTCGGTTTGACGCCCGCGCAGGTCGCCATGGATCTCTATTTCTCCGTCAGCGGCGTCGAGGCCTCCACGATGGTGATCGACGACGAGGAGTATTCGATCCGGCTCGAGTATCCGGAGGGCCGGTATGACAACGTCAACCACCTGATGGATAAGACCATCTCCACGCCCTACGGCACGTCGATCGTGCTCAGCGAGATCGCCGAGCTTTCCTACGGCGAGGAACTGGAGACCCGGGTCCGCAAGGACGGTATGTACCGGATTTCCCTGACCGCGACGCCGACGGAATCCGCCCGCTGGACCGTCAGCGAGAAAATTTATGCGTCCCTGAATGATCTCGAGCTGCCCGAGGGCGTCGAGATCGTGAGAAGCGACATGGATGAGACCATGTACGAGGAATTGTACAGTATGCTTGCCGCCATCGCATTCGGCGTCTTTCTGGTCTTCCTCGTGATGGCCATCCAGTTTGAGTCGCCGCGTTTTTCGCTGATGGTCATGGTCAGCATCCCGTTCTGCCTGATCGGGTCCTTCCTCGTCATGTTCCTGATGCAGACCACCTTCAGCATGATTTCGCTGATGGGCTTCCTGACGCTGGTGGGCACGGTCGTCAACAACGGCATCCTGTTTGTCGATACGGCGAACCAGCTTAAAATTAATATGCCGGTGGAGAATGCCCTGATTATGAGCGGCCAGATCCGCCTGCGCCCGATCCTGATGACGACGCTCACGACCGTGCTCGCGATGATGCCCACGATCTTCACCACAAACCCGGATACCGAAATGATCAAGGGCATGTCCATGGTCATTGCCGGAGGTCTGATGGCTTCCACGCTGCTCATTCTGCTGCTGCAGCCGGATTTCTACATGGTCATGGCAGGAAAGAAGGCCCAGTACCTCGGCCTGACCGACGATCTTAAAGAGAAGCTGCGGACCGAAGGAATCCCCGGAGCGGTACCGCCGGACGTCGGCGGGGAACCGGACGGACCGGGCCCGGATGCGCAGACCCCCAATGCGGAAGCGGAGAAATCAGATGAGGAGGCTGAAAAATGATGAAAAATTCTTTATTACATAAAATCATGGCCCTGCTGACGGCCGTGCTCATGCTCATGGCACTCGGCGCTTGCAGCAGCGAGGAGGCCGTCGCGCCGGATACCACGATCCCCGTCACGGTCGGCGAGGCGCAGACCGGCGATCTGGTGCTGCAGAACACCTATATCGGCACGCTGACGGCCGGAGAATCGGTCTATGTCGTGCCGCTCGCCGCGGGAGAGATCACCGGGGTTTTCGTCTCGGTCGGCGAGCAGGTCGAAGAGGGCCAGCTCCTGATGACCATCGACGACGAGGCGGCGCAGCTCTCCCTTGCGAGCGCCGAGGCCGCCTACACGGCCACGAGGGCCACGATGGATCAGACCACCGGCTCCGCCTACGATCTGGCCGATCTGCAGCTGGATTCCAACATCCAGTCGCTCCGGGATTCCATTTCCGCTTACACCGACAATGTCGGCGACGCGAAGGACAGCAGGAGCGATCTGGAGGACAGCCTCGAGGATACGGAGACCGCCGCGGCGCAGGCCGCAGCCGACTATCAGCAGGCCGCAACCGCCTATGCAACCGCCGTGAATGCTCAGAAGACACTGGTGATTCATGATGTGCTCAGCGACGAGGAACTGCGCGCCGTGCTGACCAATTCCTCCAATGAGGCCTACGCCGCCTGCAGCGAGGTGCACGACCTTCTGGTGGAATGGGGCACCAGCGTGGACCGTCTGGATTCCTATATCGACGATCTTGAGGAAGATATGGATGCCGCCGCGGAAAAGCTTGCGGCCATTTCTTCCGCCCAGTCCACGATTCAGAGCGGCATCGATTCGTTGGACAGCGCGATCAAGCAGTACCGGCAGGCCGTCTCCGGCTACCGGGATGCGCTGGCGCTCACCGAAGATTCCGCGGAGATCACACAGGGCGACCTCCGCGAAGAGACTCAGGCCATCCTGAACGCACAGCTCGACGCGGTCTCCGTCGGCGTGGAGGCGGCGAAATACCAACTCAGCCTGTATCAAATCACCGCGCCGATCTCCGGCGTCGTGGAGAGCGTCTCCGCCGAGGAGCACGGATTGGCGGGAGGTTCCGCCGCCTTTGTCATCTCCAATAAAGCCAGCATGACCGTCACGTTTTACGTCACCGAAGAGGTGCGCAACGCACTGACGGCGGGGCAGGCGGTCACGGTTGAGCGCAACGGCAAAACCTATTCCGGCACGATCACCGAGATCGGCGTCTCCCTCGATCTGACGAAGGGCCTTTTCAAAATCAAGGCGTCGGTGGATGCGGAGGAGGGTGCGCTTGCCTCCTATACGACCGTCTCCGTGACGACCGACACCTACCGGCAGGAGGACGCCGTCCTTGTGCCCTATGATGCGGTCTATTACGGCGACGACGGCACCTACGTGTTTCTTGCGAAGGACGGGAAGGCCGTCCGCACTCCGGTGCAGACCGGGCTTTCCGACGAGATCACCACCGCCGTCACCGAAGGCATCACGCCCGGAGATCTGGTCGTCACCTCCTGGTCGCCGGATCTGTCGGACGGTGCGGAACTTTCCTACGAGGAATCCGCCGGCGGCATCACCGTCACGCCGTCGGGCGGCTGACAGGAGGAAAGGGTATGGACCGGGAAACCGAATTTGACGGCGAGGAGAAGATCCATCAGGCCATCGACCTGCTCCGCCGGGCGCATCGGCTGGATTTCAAAAAAATCCACCACCGGATTCGGAGCGCGGAATTCATCCTGCTGAGCACCCTGTGGGATTTCCGCGAAAGCGGGGTTCAGGCCACCGTTTCGCAGATCAAGGAGCAGCTTCACGTCACGCCGTCGGCGGTGACCAACCTGCTCCGCGTGCTGGAAAACAAGGGTTTGATCCGCCGCCTCACGGATACGGGAAACCGCCGCAAAACCTGCGTCTTTCTGACGGAGGAGGGCGTGCGCGTCTTTCTGGAGGAACTGGCGCTCGCCCGCGATTTTTCGGCCCGGGTTTACCGGGAGATGGGCGCCGAGGATTCCGCGCAGGCCATTGTTTTGCTGGAAAAACTCATCCATATCATGGAAAATGAACTCCGCAAGCCGGCCTCAAAATAAAAAAGAAAAAAGAAAGCCTTTTTCCGAAGGCTTTCTTTTTTATATATGACCCTTTTTCTTTTCCAACATGGTTGCCCGCGTCGGGGAAACCTATTCCTCCATCTGCTTTCCTAAAAAGGATGCGGCCGCGGAGATCAGCTTGTTTTCCGCTTCGGTCGCCCGGCAGTCCCCGTCGCCGCAGAGATAGATGACCGCGCCGCAGACATCCCCGGCGGCGACGATGGAGGCGGCCGCAAGGGCGCTGCGCTCCATGCCCTCGACGGGCTGCAGCTTCTTATCCGTTCCGGAGGAGGAAAAGGCGCCCCGGTGCTCCATCAGATCCTCAAGCGCGGGGGAGACGCGCCGCTCCACGACCTCTTTTTTGGGAAGCCCTGAGGCGCAGATCACATGGTCCCGGTCGCAGATGAGAACCGGGTATCCGCCGACCTTATTGAGCACGTCGGCATACTGCCCGGCAAATTCGGACAGCTCCCCAATGGGCGAATATTTTTTAAAAATGACTTCACCGTCGTTGTCGGTAAAAATCTCCAGCGGGTCGCCCTCGCGGATGCGCAAAACTCTCCGGATTTCCTTCGGTATCACAACACGGCCGAGGTCGTCGATTCTTCTGACAATGCCTGTGGCTTTCATGATTTCAATACCTTTCTGCACGTTTATTTGGATGCCGCGGGGGAGGCCCGATCCCGTTTTTTTAAAAAGCCCGCCCCGGATCCATATGGCCCGGTCCGGATGAAATTCTTTCCGGCGCCGCCTGCCCGGGCCGCGGATCCTCCCGGACGCCGAAGCGGCATATTTCCCGCGAGCATCGGGAAAAAGCCCGCTCAAAAGAGAGAGCGGCGATTTCATCCTTTCGCCGGTTTGCTTTCCTATTCTCTGCAAAATGAGGAAGAATATACAGCTTGCGAAAGGGAACGAAACCGGCCTTTCCGTCTGGTAAAATCAGGGGACGCCGATGAAAAAAGCATTTTCAGCCGTTTTTTTGCTCAAAAAAGGCTGGAAGTCCGGCGACAGAGTAATAACCCGGGGGAGAAAAAAATAAAGTTCCCCATGCCGTTTTCCGGCAGGACGGCGGAAAACAGCCGCGGAAAAACATCCTCCGGAATATTCTTTTTGCAGGAAAACGGCCTCATACAAGATGAAAGGCATTTCCGCTCTTTCCGCATTTCGGCGCCCCACAGGGCCGGCATGCATGCCTCCGTTCCGGGGAGGGGCGTTTTTCCAAAGCTCCGCCTGTGGGTTCCGGCAAAAATATCCGTGAGCATGCGGGAGAAGCGGATTCCGGACAAGCCCGCATCCGGCCCGAAAATCGACATATTTCGCGCGGGCTTCCGGGGGAAAAAGGATACAAATATCGCCATTTAATGGGGAAAAACGATAAAAATATCGTTTTTTTTTGTTAAAATAATTGCAATAAGAGAAAAAATAGAATATATTATTAAGAGCACATATAAAGGACCGGAACAATTAGGTAGATTTGTGGGGATTTTGTGTAACCGACTTTGTGTTACTGACAGAGAAGGAGCGGGGATATGACCTATATACGTTTGGGCGATTTGCTGATTTCTGCCGGAATCATCAACGAAAAACAGCTGAATGAAGCGCTTGTGATCCAGAAAAAGACCGGCGAAAGGCTTGGAGACGTTTTGCTTAACAACAACGTCATTACGGAACCGCAGCTGATTGAGGCGCTTCAGATCCAGCTCGGCGTCGATTTTGTCGATCTGACGAGCGTATCGATTCCCGTTGAGCTGACCAAGTATGTTCCCCGAAATCTCGCGAAAAAATACGGTCTCGTGCCGGTAAAGATGGTCGGCGGCGAGCTTTATGTCGCCATGATCGATCCGATGAACTTCATGGCCCTTGAGGAAATCAAGGGCGTCTCCCATAAAAACGTCGTTCCCATGATCGCAACCCGAGCGGCAACGGAGCGGGCGATCAATATGTTGTACGGCAGCGAAGGCGCCGCCCGGGCAATCGAGGAGATGAAGCGCGAAGCCGAGAATACGCCGGAGGCATCCGGCCCCGCGAAGAGCACCGTTGTCGAGGAAGAGGACGGCGCCGCGGTCCCGACGATCCGCTTTGTCAACTCCGTCATCGAGCGCGCCGTTGTGGAGCGCGCGAGCGACATCCACATCGAGCCGCAGGAAAAGGATATGGTCGTCCGCATGCGGATCGACGGCCTGCTCCGCACGATCCTGACCGTGCCGGCGAACCTGCAGAATCCGGTCATCTCCCGCCTCAAGATCATGGGGAACATGGATATTTCCGAGCACAAGATCCCGCAGGACGGCCGCGCGAACGTCAACGTCAAGGGAAAGAGCATCGACCTTCGTATTTCCTCCCTGCCGACCGTGCACGGAGAAAAGATGGTTCTCCGCCTGCTCGACAAATCCGCGCAGTTCCTCGATAAGGGCGTGATCGGGCTCGAGGGCGGGGATCTCCAGAAATATGCCGCCCTGATGAAAAACAGCAGCGGCGTCATCCTGATCGTGGGACCCACCGGTTCCGGAAAATCCACGACCATGTCCACAATGATCCGGGAGCTTGCGAAGGACGACGTCAACGTCGTCACGCTGGAGGACCCGGTCGAGATTGAGATTCCGGGCGTCAACCAGTGCCAGATCAACGAAAAGACCGGCATGACTTTCGCCTCCGGCCTGCGCTCCATCCTCCGTCAGGACCCGGATATTATCGCCGTGGGCGAGATCCGCGACGGCGAAACCGGTACGATCGCAATGCGCGCGGCCATCACCGGGCATCTGGTTCTCTCCACGATTCATACGAACGACGCGGTCTCGACGATCGACCGTCTGATCGATATCGGCATCGAGCCGTATCTGATTTCGAGCGCCCTCAAGGGCGTCATCTCCCAGCGTCTGGTCCGCAAGATCTGCCCAAAGTGCCGCGAGGCCTACCGTCCCAGCGAGGAGGAGCTTAACTTCTTCGGCATGAAGGACGACGGCTCCGTCACCTTCTACCGGGGCGCCGGCTGCCCGGAATGCGCGCATACCGGCTACCTCGGGCGCCAGGCGGTGTTTGAGATTCTGGTGCTCAACCGCGAGGAAAAGAGCCTGATCAACCGGCGCGCCTCCCACGATCAGATCGCAGAGGCCGTGAAGCACACCAACTTCGTCTCCATGAAGGAGAACTGCCGCAGTCTCGTTCTCCGCGGCGCCACGACCATGCAGGAAGTGTTTAAGGTCATCAACAGCACGGAAGAATAAACGACACGGAAGAAAAACGGCTCGAAAAAATAAGGAGTTTATAAAAAGATGCGGGCAGTCAACGAAATGATCGAGAAGGCGCAGGCGCTCGGCGCGTCGGATATCCACCTTGTGGCGGGTCTTCCGGCGAAATGCCGGGTGGACGGCCGGATAGAGACCCTGTTTCCGGAGGTGCTGGCCCCGGAGGACTGCGAGGCCTACGCAAAGGAGCTTGCCGGCGGAAAATACGAGCAGATCAAGGAGATCGGCGAGCTCGACATGGCGCGCACCTTCCCATGCGGCGTGCGCACGCGTATCAATCTTTTCCGTCAACAGAACGCGGTCTCCGCGGCCATCCGCCTGCTCAAGGATAAAATCCCTGAGCTGGATACGCTGGGGCTGCCGTCGGTCGTCGTGGATTTCCCAAAATATAGAAGCGGCATCGTGCTGGTGACGGGCGAGACGGGCTCCGGCAAATCCACCACGCTCGCCTCGGTGCTCAATTCCATCAACCATACCCGCCAGAACCACATCGTCACGCTTGAGGACCCGATCGAGTATGTCTATACGCCGGATCTGTGCGTGATCAACCAGCGCGAGATCGGCCGCGATACCCGCAGCTATGCGGACGGCCTGCGCGCGATCCTGCGTGAGGACCCGGACGTCATTCTGATCGGTGAGATGCGCGACCTGCCCACGGTGGAGACGGCGCTCACGGCCGCGGAAACCGGCCATCTCGTCTTTGCAACCCTGCATACCAACTCCGCGGCGGATTCCATCGACCGTATCGTCAGCGTGTTCCCGCAGGGGCAGCAGCAGCAGGTCCGGCTCCAGCTCTCCACAACGCTCAAGGCCGTACTCTCCCAGCAGCTGATCCCGCATAGAAGCGGAAAAGGCAGGGTCGTGGCCTGCGAGGTGATGGTCGTCAACTCGGCGATCCGGAACCTGATCCGCGAGGGCAAGACCCCTCAGATTGCAAACTTCATCACAACGGGCGGCCAAAGCGGCAGCATCACCATGGATAATTTCCTGATCGATCTCTGGAAGACCGGAAAAATCTCTTCGGAAATGGCCTATCAGTATGCCTTCGACGAGGAGTATCTCCGGAAGCAGGTCAGATAAGGGCCGCATAGGCGCGCCGGAAAGCGGGTGAAATCGTGACAACATTCGAATACAACGGCATTTCCAAAGACGGCGATAAGGTCAGCGGTATCATCGAGGCCTACAACGAGTACGAGGCGGCCTCCCTGATCCGGGACCGCTGCTCCATCCTCCTCGGCATCAAGCCCATCAAGGCGGCAAAGACGATGGATTCGCTTTTCAGCTCCGGCAGGATCAAGGAGAAGGAGCTGGCGATCATTTGCTCGCAGTTTTCCATCATCCTGACCTCCGGCATCCCGATCGTGCGGTGCGTCGAGCTGGTGGCGAAGCAGGCCACAAATAAACAGGTTCAGCAGATGCTTGAAAAGGTGGCCAAGGATGTCGCCGCCGGCTATACGCTGGCGCAGAGTTTTGAAAACAACAGCAAGGACCTCCCGATCACGTTCATCGAGACGGTCCGGGCGGGCGAGGAATCCGGCACGCTGGATACCTCCTTCGCAAGGCTTGAAAAATATTACGACAAAAGCTCCAAGACGAAAGCCAAGGTCGTGGGCGCGCTTACCTATCCGGCCATCGTGGTCGTCGTGGCAATTGTCGTCGTGTTCATTATCATGACGGTCGCGGTGCCGATGTTTAAAGGCGTGTTCGACTCCCTCGGCGTAGAGCTGCCGGCCGTGACCAAGGCGCTGATCGCCGTCTCGGATTTCTTCGTCCACAGCTGGTATGTCTTGGTTGCGGTCATCGGCGGGCTGGTCGTGGCTTTCAAGGTCTATACCCATACCGAGAACGGCAAGGTATGGAACGGCAACCGCCAGCTCAAATATTC
>Ga0208826_1000942_pt1 | contig 27042 bp, 17 predicted proteins | sample AD_UKC115_MetaG_FD_184451 | JGI IMG/M metagenome (GOLD analysis project Ga0208826, IMG submission 184451) | Active sludge microbial communities of municipal wastewater-treating anaerobic digesters from Hong Kong - AD_UKC115_MetaG (SPAdes)... | ecosystem: Engineered > Bioreactor > Anaerobic >...
AGGCATGTATTTGATAAGATGTGTCAGATAGAAGGTATAGAGCATCGTCTAACCAGACCCTATACTCCTCAGACAAATGGTCTTGTAGAACGCTTTAATGGTAGAATTGAAGAGATATTAAAACAGCATCACTTTAACACATACAGTCAACTTATGGATACACTAAACAAATACCTCCACTGTTATAATTTTGTCAATAAGCAAAGGGTATTAAATAACAAAAGCCCAGCTGAGATAGTATTAGACTGGTTCCAAAAAGATAAAACTATCTTCAAGGATTCTTTTAATCCCTCATCCTATAACCTACCGTCCCCCGACATCTACCTTAATATCCAAAGACCTTCCCAAACCTTTTAACAGACAGAAGTTATTCTGGAGTTATTCGGTGGAATATGAAAATACCAAACGAATAATTTCTTCTGCAATGGTTTCTGCCGCAAGAGGTTTAGCGAGGTTCTTTGCAGAATTGGATATGCTTTGGTATAGTTTATCGTTGTTTAGAATTTTGCGAATTTTAGGAAGCAAATTATTCACGGAACAATCTTTGTCAAGAAGCACCTCTGCAGCACCTACCTTTTCTAATGAACGAGCATTATATTCTTGGTGATTATCGGTTGCATAAGGGAATGGCACTAAAATTGACGGTTTACCTAATGCTGTAATCTCTGCTAAGGTTGAAGCACCAGAGCGAGCAATAATCAGGTCGGCGGCAGACATCATTGTAGCCATATCTTCATAAAAGGGATAAATTTTCACAGGCACTTTTGCCGTAGTTGCAAGGTTTTTATAATTATCATAATCGTTTCGTCCGGTTATCCAGATAATTTGAAATTCGTCAGGCTGTAAAGCATTCAGCATTTCAGCCACAACGGAATTGAGTGTGTGAGCGCCCTGACTCCCTCCCATCACAAGGATTGTTTTTTGTTCTATGTTTAGTTCCAATCTGTTCAGGGCTTCTTCTCTTGAAGGAGGGTCTAAAAACGCATGCCGGATAGGATTCCCCGTGATAATAAATTTTTCAGGTGGATAGATTTCTTGTGGCAGGTCTTCCATTAATGGGAAACTCAAAAATATCTTCTGTGCCTCTTTTGCCAAGATTCGATTTGCCATTCCTAAGCGCGAATTCTGTTCATGTAGCACGGTGGGTATCTTCAATTTCTGTGCTGCCCATATAATAGGGAACGATACATATCCTCCTACGCCAATAACTATTTGTGGCTGGAATCTAAGTAGAATCTGGAATGCACGCAAAATAGACAAAATCAACATTAAAAATGTTATACCCTGAGCGAAACTAACTTTTCGAGGCCAGCCACGAATAGGAACACTGCGGAAAGGGATATTTTTTTGTTTACAAATCTCCTCCTCCATGCTGCCTTTTTTACCAACCCATTGCACAAGCAAAAGGTGGTCGCGTCGCTGTAATTCTTCAAGTATGGCAAGGGCAGGAAAGATATGTCCACCTGTTCCGCCACCTGTGATAATAACTTTCATATCTTGACCTATATTAGATTGGGTTTAATCATTTCTTAATTGTTTCTTTGTTCCTGAGGGAATGCATTTGGGTCTAATTGTTTTAGAACGCTTCGGTATCCTTCCATGTCTTCCAGTCGTAGAAGCATAAGGTTAATGATACCCAGACCGTAAGTTTTCGGCGCCATAGACCGTGAATATTTAGGTGTCTGCACAACCCCTTCAAAACGAAGGGTATGTTTACCTGCTGAAAGTTCGTGTATATCTAAATATACAGGACAGAAATCAAATCCCGGTGCAGAAAAGTCAATTGGTGTCCCAAATAATTTTCCGTCCATATATGTTTGAAATACGCCACTGAACAGGGAGAAAATCATGAACGAGTCAATGCGATAAGTCCCTTTTTGCTGAACTTCAAAATCAAATTCAATACTTGCCTTCTGAGTAAGAGGAATATAAAGCAGGTAATAGTCTCCTGGAACGACTGCCAGAGGTGGGTCTGCTCGATAGGTAAGTTTGTCAGACATAAGGGATTGATGTGGTGGATAGCGTTTTTCAGCAGGGGGTAAGGGTTCGTCCCATGTCGTTGGTGGGGTCTGATACCAAAATGCCACAGAACTGACCCAATCCTCACGCTCTTTAAACCCGCCAAGGTCCATCTTTGTAAGTGGTGCTTTCTCGTTCATAATACTGCCTTTGTGTTCAATAACCACCTTCAAACTCTTATCAAAATGGATAGGGTCAGGAATATGCCAGCGATACGCACTCACACGGTCACCTGCAAATACACCTTCATACATTGGGACTCCATAATAAGGGGCTGAAAATTCGCGAAATCCCCATGCATCATTAAAATAATCTTCTGTCCCTGTGCCTTTTAACTGTGGAAGTTCTGCTCCATCAATATAGAAAAAGTCATCACCTTCACCAAACCAACCTGTCTCCATTTGCATAACGGAATAAACCGTGCCTACATAATCACCCTTTCCCTTTGTTTCCATTAAGGTATAATTTCCTGGTTTTGCTGGATACTCTTGCCTATAACGGGCGTGGAAATAGGGCATATCAGAATTGACCTCATTCAACTTTTTCCAGTCTATATAGAAATAAAATGAGTCAACGCGTATATCGGACTCGTTTGTTGCGGTAACTTTGATATGTTTTTGAAATGGCATTTGCCAGAAGCAAGCACGGGCACGACCCCATGAAGTATTTACCACAGGCTGTGAGATAAATTCCTTGTGTGCCGCCAGACCCAAACCAAAGAAATCACCAAGTGGCACCTCAACACTTGGTTTCTCCATATTATCATAGTAAATTCGTAGAACAATTGCTCTTGCATAAAATAGATTTTTTGTGGCAACCGTATTCCAGATATGAGTAATTATACCTGGTCCGTCTGTATCTAAAAGCACAAGGGTCTGATTTGGCTCGATAGCACTTGCGTCATTATTCCTTGTAATGTCTTCGGAAGAACTGCTATTTCGTATACTTTGTCCTGTCAGAGGTTTTAAGAGACTATCAAGTGAAAAATCTGCAATGGCATTATTTATTGCAAAAGTAAAGATAAAACAAATTGCCAAGACAAATAGAGAAAAATAATTTTTATAAGGTAATCTCGTATTCTTCACTTATCTTTCCCTTTCAAGATTAATTGTTTGAAAAGAAACTTTAACTAAATCTAAAAATTAGTCTTATTACTATTTTATCAAAAGTTCGCGGAGTTGAGATACTCTTTCTCCAAGGTGTGCCATAGCAGTTTGAATAGGTTCAGGGGTAGATAAATCTACACCTGCATATTTGAGTTCTTCAAGTGGATATTTTGAACCACCTAATGATAGGAATTTCAGGTATTTCTTTTGAGATTGTTTATCACCCTGGATAAGTTGTTTTGCAATAGTTATCGCAGAAGAAATGCCTGTTGCATATTTATATACATAAAACGGCTGATAGAAATGCGGTATTCTTAGACATTCCAGTTCTAATTGTGGGTCAATTTCCAGAGCGCCAGCAAAATAAGTGTCAAGTAAGGAACAATATTCATTACGGAACACATTAAGCGTCAAAGGAAATCCTTGTTCTGCAAGCGTGTGAGTTTTGAGTTCAAATTCGGCAAACATAGTTTGCCGAATCAAAGTGCCTCGAATTTCGTCAATCTCACGGCATAGCAGTTTAATGCGGTCTTCTCTTGATGGCAACTTTTGCAAGTAATAGTGGATAAGTAATTGCTCATTAACAGTTGAAGCCACTTCCGCTACAACAATGGTGTAATGACTGTAATGGAAAGGTTGCGCGAGGTCGCTAAAATAACTATGCATAGAGTGTCCTGCTTCATGAACCAGAGTAAACACAGAATCTTCCAGTTCATCTTTATAATTCATCAGCATATACGGTGGACAACGATAACAGCCCCAGGATAAAGCACCGCTTCGTTTACCTTTGTTCTCATAGCGGTCAACCCAGCGCTGTTTCAATAAACCTGCTTCCAGTGTGCGTGTATATTCATCTCCCAACGGTGCTAATGCTTCTATTATATCTTTAACTGCCTCTTCATATTTCTTGTGTCTGGGTTGGGTATCAATAAGTGGAGCAAACAAATCGTAGGCATGCAGACTCTTTACATTCAAAACCCGCTTGCGTAATTCTAAATAGTCTACTAATGGTGATAAGTTTTCCTTTACTGTTTGAAGTAAATTGTGATACACAGAAGTCGGAATATTTTCTTCAAACAATGAACCTTCAAGGGTCGTTTTATACTTTCGTGCCCGAGTATGAAATACATCTTCCAACACTGACGAGGAAAGCGACGCCGATAAGGTATTTGCATGGTCTTCGTAGGCACGGTAATATTGGAAAAATGCTTTTTTCCGAATGTCCCGATTTTTATGCTCCATAAACACACGGAAGTTCGCATGGCTCAACTCTATCTTATTGCCCTTATCATCTATAATCATCCCAAACTTCAGATCTGCGTCATTCAAGTGCTCAAAGATTTTGCCTGCACTCCCTGAACTTTCTGTATGCAATGCAAGTAGATGTTCCTCCTTTTCAGATAAAATATGCGGTTTAAATCTCCTCAAATTTTCGAGGGCAAAGCGATATGGTGTGAGTTCCTTACTTTCAAGAAACAGATTAAATTTTTTGTCGGGAATATTTCGTATTTCGGGTGCAATATAACTCGTTGCCTGTGCTAGGAGCATATTTAAGTGCTGGATACGCTTTGCCATGGCAAGATATTTCATATTTGTGATGTCCTCACACACCTTCAAATTTGCATAGATATATAATCGTTCAAGCTCCCGACTTATTTTATATTCAAGGTCAAGGCAAGAATATAGTATTTTCGGTGACTGTGACAATTTTTTATGGAACTGGAGAAGTTTTGGAATTAACTTTTCTGTATGTTGATAGACTTTCTCCCATTCTTCATCATTCTTAAATATAGGTGTTAAATCCCAGGTAAATTCTAATGGCACTTCTGACCGCGTCGGAACTTTTTGCGTTCTCTGTCTCAACATGTTAGTTTTCTCCTAATAAATTATTATTACGAATTCCATAAACAAACTATAATCTTACAAATTTATAGTAAGTATAACAAATAAACACTTTATCATTTTTGCAAGTATGGATAAATATTGCATATAGATATTTCTCTCGATATATATATCTTGTTGCACTGTTGTCTACTAAAAGTATTATAGGAATTTTTGAGACATTGAAAAAGTTCAGATATATATACAACATTAGAGAGTGAGGAGGAAACATGAAACATGTAGAATAGGATTTTATTTTATAGAATTAGAGTAAATAATAGAACTCCTTTCCTACAAATAAGAGGTGTAATATTTGCAACAACGGAGAAAAAATTACCTCACTGCCATTAGGATACCCTCTCCACGATGGGATTTTTAGGGACAGTAGTAAATTAATTATATTGAGGGCTCTAATATGTTATCCATTGAAGGTAGGTCAGAAGCACGGGCAACGGAAAGGACATGGATAGAAGCCGCACCACTTCGTTTCAAAACACGGGCACATTCTGTTACCGTAGTGGCTGTTGTTACGATGTCATCAATGAGAAGAACTTTTTTACCTTTTACCTCATCAGGATTTCGGACTTGAAAGGCTCCGTGAATGTTCTTCTTCCGTTCTTGAACGGACAACACTGTTTGGGTTAAGGTAGGTCTAATCCGTATCAGGGCTTCAACTATTTTTGCTCCACTGAACGAGTCTACAATTTGTTGGGCAAGTAGAAGGGATTGGTTAAATCCTCTTCGTCTAAGGCGGAATGGGTGTAATGGGACAGGGACAATAATTTCAAACTTTTGTTCACTCATCTCAACCTCTATCCATTCTCGAAGTAAAGCACCAAGAGGCTCTGCCATCAATATCTGCTTTGCAAATTTGAAAGTTAGGATGGCGTCACGAGCAATGCCTTTGTATACCACAGGGCTTTGAATGTTTTCTATATAAGGATTGGGATGGTTTCGGCATTGTTTGCATGGAAAATTGGAACGCGTGCCAAAGCCAATGGCGGCAGGATGTGGAACACCACATAAAGAGCAAAAAGGTCTTTCAATTCGTGGCAATGTAGCCCAACAGGCAGGACAGTAAAATGGATTTTCTTCTGTAATTAATCGGCTATCACAATTTTTACAATATGCAGGGAAGAGCATATTTCTCCATGCGAGAAGCCAGTCAGGTTCGGAAAATATTATTGAAATAAACTTTTTTATATCTTGTATTGCCATGATTATTGAGGTTTTGGGACAACATATAATAGTCTATTTAATATATTTGGCGTCAGGGTAATTGTTAGTTTTGCATCTGTTTCTGAGTATTGTGTCTGTATACTTTCTCCAATACTACCTGGAGTAGGACCTTCTGCAATGACTTCATAAATATTGCCCGGTATAGGTTTTAAGGGAATGTAAATATTTCCATTTCCGTTAGCCATGATGGTAGCAATCGCTCCATTCTCGACATAGCGATTCTGTGGAACAGGTGCCCAGGCAATAAGGGCGACAGGATTATCTGCATAAGCAAATATTTTTCCATCAATGTTAATCTCTTTCGAGTTAGCACCAGTAAAAGCCAATAGTTCACCGTTGGAAATGCGGAACGCCATTGCACGGAGACCTTGATAGGAAACGGTATGTCCCCAGACCTTAAAATCAGTCAGTTCAACAGAATTGGGTTTTAAATTGAGTTCTTTTACAATCTGCTCGTCCTTTTCATTGTTGCGTGCAAAACCACCTTCCCAGCCTTCTTCAATATTCTTGTAATGAGGTGCAACGGCAATAGTTCCGTTAGGAAAACGAGAAAACATGTAAGGAGTATTTCGGGATAGATAATCGGGATTATCATTGTAATCTTGAAAAGTTCCAGAAGGGGGATAAGCATTCATTGCGGAAAGTATGTCAAATAGCCAGCGTGTTTCTTTGCCAAGGCTTTCACTTTGATTGTCGCGTGGACGGAATCCTAAAAATACTGCCTTCCCTGCATTTATTTGTCTGCATGTTCCAACAATGTTACCTTTGCATGTTGCGAGAGTCGCAGTGCCTTGGGAAGGTTGAACAGGATAGATATAGTCCACAGGAAAATCAGTGAGCACAGTCATTGCAGGTAGTTGTGAAATATGGTCTGAGAATTCAACCTCCATCCCAACGGCTATATTGCCATAAAATCTCATTGGCGTTATGGTGGTCCCGGTAAGTCCCTGCCACTTATCAAGTATGGAATTGCCTGCAAAATCGTAGCAGGGAGGCGGACCTATCCAGATAAGATTCCCGCCACTATTAACAAAGGTTTCTATTTTCTCCATAAAACCTTCAGGTGGGAATGGTTCAAACAGCGATACTAAAGTTTTGTAGGAACGGTTTTTTACATGACAGATTCCATTTTCAAAAGTCCCTAATTCCATAAGTTTCTCTGCGGTTATATAATTGCCATAGCCATATTCCACCATCCAACTGCCGAATCGTTCGTCAAAAGCGACAAGGTCAATAGGGTATAAGAACAGGACATCTGTATCGCGGTGTTCAAAATCTTCAACCATTGCGAACGGTAACCAGGGAGCATTTCCATAGACATCGCATAAGGCTTGTCTGCGATTGGCAATTTCCTGAGGCATGCCCCAATGGGCTGAATAAGAATTCGGCACATCATTGATAACCCCTGTGGAGCAACCTAACGCCAGCCCAAAATAATTGCGGTCGAGAAATCCGCCTTCTGCATGGTCATTTCCGTTGCCTGTCAAAAAATCACCCCACTTGAAATAATCATAGCAAGCAGAACTTGCCTGATGAACTGTGTTTGACCAGATAAAATTGGATGTATATTCATAAGCGTAATTTACTTTATTCAGGCAGCGTTCAGAACGCCAGAAATCACAAGTCGGACTTTCTGCCCAGGTTGCATGCGCCCGTGCTTCTAACTTATAACCTACTTTTTGTTGAAGGTATTTTTTCGCCTGCGTGAATAAATCCACAACACCATTTTGAAGGAAGTGATAATATTGGGCACGGAATAACGATGTTTTGATTATTCCTTCTACACCAGGGAATATAATATGCTGTGTAGGTTCGTGGGCGGTAAGGTCATTAACAAAAACATTCTGTCCCTGAACAAAATAGATTAGATAGCGTGCAAAGTCAGCATACTTATCTCCATATTTTTGTGCAAAGGCTTTTTGAAATCCTGGACTTACATAGCGTAAGGCAAAAGAACCTAAGTCATGATGATTAAAGTAAGCCCAATCTTGCTGAATGTGCATTTCATCAGAGTATAGAGCATTAATTTTAACACCTGCATTTATATATCGGTCGCAAAGGGATTGTAAATAGGGCAAGGTTTTGTCACTGAAATAATCCATCTCAGGGGTTTTATACTGCAATACAATGAGCACACGACTGCCCTTTGATTTCTCAATTGCACCACTGCCGTAAATACGGATTCGTGTGGCTCTGTAATTGCCCTGTTTCATTACCAACGATGGATACTCTTCGACCTGTGCAGTCTCACTAATTTCTACCATCTGAGCCGGGTCTACTACTTTATATTGTCTCCCGTAGGTAGTCTCATTGAAAGCAAAAACCCGAACGCCCATAAACTCAATATCAATAGGACCTTTGTTATTTGCCCACCGCTCCTGTTTCCATAATTCAACACTATATTTTCCTGTATCAGGGTCGCGTAGTCCTTTTCCAAAGTGCATCCATACACCACTTTCTCCCGTTTCCTTCTGATATTCTGTTCCCAATTCCAACGGAGTAAGAAAACTCAAATCCAGTCCTAAACCGTAAGATTGTGCAAATTGACTTATTTTGGCTATTCGTTCAATATATTCCGTTTTATCCGGTGTCCATTCTCGAGGTTTTTCTTGGCCCGGACGATATTGAGCAAAAAAGTGGTCAAACGCAATTGTAAGAGTTCGGACACCCCTTGCCTGAGCATTTTCACAAATCTTTCGCAATGTAGTTATATTCGGCTCATGCGTAACACTAATATTAATTTCAGCATCCGGATTACATAACGCCTCCAATTCGTCATCTCGAACCAGTATGATACCTGATTTTGGCAAATGAAACTGCCATGGACCCGAAAACTTAATAAGTGGCGTAGAATAAGCCGACTCCGGAACCTCTTCACTGCTCACTACAAAAGACCCAATAAAACAAAAAAATAAAACTAATAACCAAAAACTAATTCTTCGTTCCATGTTTTTTCCCTTCTAAAATTAGAAATTAACCTTGAAACTAACAATATAACCCTAAACCCAACCAAAAAACAAAAAAATTATGAAAATGAAATACAAGAAGAAACTAACTTTTTGAAATGGAAATATAATTCGTAATAATATTATATAATTTGAATTTCTGGTTTCATTTATTTTTTTAAATAAAATCACAAGTGTAGTTTCTTATTAAAGGTTTTCAATGTTGGATAAAAGGTGTCCCTTTATAATTTTTAAATTTTTCTTGTTGCTCTGTCTTTCGTCTGTTTTGTATGGTGAAGCGACGAAATCCGTTACACTTCGTTTTTCTTCGATGGGGACTGAATTTGCATTTATAATCTATCCACCTACTGATGGTATGCTTGAAGAGGATATTCGTAATTTATGTGAACCTGCAATTGAAGCAATCCATAGGCTTGAAAAGCACATAAGTCATTATTTTCCTGATAATGACCTGGCGCGATTAAATCAATCTGCTGGTTTAGGTGCAGTGAAAGTGAATGGTGATTTGTTTGAGGTTATTCGCTGGTCAAAGTTATACTGGGAGCAAACGGATGGTGCTTTTGACCCTACGGTGGGTCCATTGCTGGACCTCTGGGGATTTTCACAAAAAAATAGGGATGCTCTTCCATCGAAAGAGGAAATTGCAGAGGCATTAAAGAAAGTAGGGATGGACAAGGTAAAAGTTAATGAAGAGAATCAGACGGTTGAATTAACCGTTCCCGGTATGCGACTTAATTTTGGCGGTATTGGTAAAGGTCTGGCTTTAGACCGTGCTGCTCGAATTTTGAAAGAACAAGGGATAAAATCAGCTGTGCTTCATGCAGGAACCAGTTCCATCATTGCATTAGACCCTCCACCTAACCAGACAGGTTGGAAAATTGGTATTCGTTCTCCGTATAATAAGAGTGAGCAGATAGAAGAATTTGAAATCTGCAATGAATCACTTTCTACCTCTTCTGTTTCCGAACAATATCTGGAACGAAATGGTAAAAAGTATGGTCATATATTCAATCCGAAAACTGGATTGCCTGTTGATAATAATATTGTCAGTTCCACAGTTATTACAAAAAGCGCTACTGAGAGCGATGCATTAAGCACATCGTTTTTTGTAATGGGTATAGATAAAACAAAGAAATATTGTAATAAATTTCAAAATTTGAAAGTTTTTCTTGTGTCAGAAAGTAATAATAAATTAGATAAACTTTACATTAACCTTAAACAGAGTGAGGATTAGTTATGAAATCGAATGTATCGAGAAGAAATTTTATTAAAACTGCAAGTGCTGCTACAGGTCTGGTCGTCATGGCAGGAAGAGCACCTTTTTCCTATGCCCAAAATGAGAAGATTAGAGTGGGTTGCATAGGTTGTGGTGGACAGGGAAGTTTTCATATCAAAGATGGACTAATGGGTGCTTCTGATATAGTCATTACAGCGGTATGCGATGCGTATGGTCCCCACCAAAAATTGGGAATCCAATTGGCACAAATTTCTAATGCAGGCATTGCCCTTGAACCCGGTCAGGGATTAACAGAGGAACAGAGGCAGAAAGCATTAGCGGCGTTCAAACCTAAGGGCTATTATGATTATCAAGAAATGTTGGCAAAAGAGGAATTGGACGCAGTCGTTATTGCAACACCCTTAAATATGCACTATTCTATGGTTATGGATAGTTTGAGTGCAGGGAAATATGTATTCTGTGAGAAGACAATGTGCTATGAAATTGAACAAGCGAGGGATATTGTTAAAAAGTGCCATGAAACAGGCAAATGGGTGCAAGTAGGACATCAGCGGAGATATAATCCGCTCTACAACAAAGCACTCATGATGGCATGGAACGAAGGCACAATAGGAAGAATCGTGCATATTGACGCTCAATGGCATCGTAATAATGATTGGCGTCGCCCGATTAATAAAGACCATAAACTCAATTCGCAAGAAGCACGTTTCATTAAAGACCTTGAAAGACACATGAATTGGCGGCTCTACAAAGAATCTTCACGAGGCCTTCTAACAGAATTAGCAACACATCAAGTAGACATAGTTTCATGGTTCTTAGATGCAATGCCGCGCAGAGTATATGGCTGCGGCAGTCTGGATTATTGGAGAGATGGTCGTGAGATTCATGATAGTATCAATCTCATTTATGAATTTGATATTACCCCTGAGAATCGCGGCTATCGTGCAATTAATGCAAGGAGTAGTAATCAAGATAAAATAGCCATCAATCAACCTTATACAGTCCAATTAGCCTACTCCAGTATCACGGCAAATGCAAAGAAGGGTTGTAATGAACTTATTGAGGGTGATGAAGGAGCTTTCGAATTAAGTGAAGAAGGTGGCTTCTTCTATCCTGAAGCAACTTCTCAAGTGTCCTGGGGCGAATCCAGCAGTGCAGAACAAACAGCAACCGTAATTACTTCCGGTGGCACATTAAAACTAAGTAACAAAGCACTTCAAGAAGGAAAACCCATCGTTGTTGACAATACACGCTCAGTTGACCAACTTCAATTTATTCGATTTGCCAAAGACATCAAAGAAGGTGGAACTCCAAAAGCAAATCAGATGGTTGGCTTGCGTGCTACTATTATGGCTCTAACTGCTTTCCAGGCAATTGAAGAAAGAAGAATGGTCGAAATAGACCCCGCTTTATATACATTTGACTTTCCAACTCCTGACCCTTCTGTGGTGAGTTAATCAATATATCTTGCTTACTATAGAAAAGAACAACAAACTTTAAATATATAAAAAAGAAAGTAAGACCATGAGTAAATCGTGGAAAAAGTGCCTTCTCAATTTAATATTCACTTTTATCTTTCTAACCTCTCTTTTTACCTTTGCTGCGGATAAATCAAAACTATTACAAAATATTATTGAGAACTATGATAAATATATCGGTAGGGACCTCGTGCTTTTTAATCGCGCTCCTAATGCAAAAATTATCCGCACATTACCACTTTCCTGTCCTCCATTCCATTTACGGGATAAGGATGGAAATATTATTGACCCTACCAAAAATCCAGATGGGACACCTGTGGACCCAAACCTACCACCTGAGCAACAGGGCATTCCCCAAGCCGTGAGCACGAAACAAACATGCGGTATGTGCCACCCCTACGAACAAATTACTCATGGTTATCACTTTCAGATGGGTCGAGATGAACTTTATACAGAATCTTCTCCTGATAGCGGAATACCCAAAGACAAAGGTCCGGGTCTTTTCGGTAAATGGTTGTCTCTATATCAACGAGAATTGGTCGGCAAACATTTTGAAAGTCCCGACCAGGTGGATATGACTCCTTTCGATTGGATAGAAAATTGCGGAGTATGCCATCCTGGGGGAGGTCCCGCGGAATATGACCGCTCAGGTAAAAGATACGATATTGTAAAGAAAACAAATCCAACAGTTGGCACATTTGGCGATGGGGATTATTTCGAATCGCCGTGGGAAAAGTCTGGCGTTCTTGAAGCAGACTGCTTTATTTGCCATCTTGAAGACTATGAATACTCTGCCCGTGCACAGCAAATTAAAAAGTGGAACTTTGAATATGCCTCAACCGCAGCAGCAGGTTTTGGCTTTGTCTGGGGCTCTACCGCTGATGGACAACAGCCCAAAGTATATTACAATAAGAGCCTTTTCCGTGCCGATGGGACAGTCAGCCTGCATATTCGTAGACCGACAGACCGTCAATGTATGTTTTGCCATGATATGTCCAGCGTTCAGAAACGAGGTATTTCATGGCATTCCTCTTATATGCAAGATGTCCATGTTGAACAGGGCTTGAAATGTATTGACTGTCATCATGGCGATATTCGGCACAACTTTGCCAAAGGGAATTCCTCTAACCAGACCGTCCGCGATGATTTGGATAATACTACTCTCTCATGTGAGCAGTGTCACAATCAACAAGAGAAGGGAGCAACTTATGCAGCCCACAAAGGCTTACCTCCTCTACATCTTGAACGGCTTGACTGCACCGCTTGCCATATAACCCATAGACCATTCTTGCCTGTTTCTATTATAGACCCACTAACAGGAAAAGCAATGACCCTCCCTGAAACTCAGGACATAAGTTATCTTGCTGCGTATGAATTTGGCGGTTTCTGGGGCTGGACTCGAAGTAGAGATGACGCAAATCTTATCTTTCCATATACAAAAGAACAATTACAACAAGCAAAAGAGTATACCGTTTCCAAAGAGGATACTATCCGCAAATTATTTAAAGACGCCTTTTTTACCGACCTTCCTGAAGGGACAATTAAGATTGGAGACTTTATCCAACAGAAACAGGGACTTGAAAATTCAGAAGCTCGTGGACTGATGCTCATCACATTATCACAACTATTCCGTCCTGCTCAGGAGGCATTTCCAGTTGTAGTCTTTAGAAATAAGGCTTATGCGTATGACGCAGGACAGATTAGAGAATTGAAAACCACATTACAACCTAAACGACCCGGTGCTACAATTATTGAATCCCAATTCGGTTTAGGACGAAGCAAAGCAGATAACAAGATTTATGCTCAACATAGACAGGTTTCTGCCTTTTGGGTGTATCTTGATGGTGAAGAAGTCCGACCTGTATTTATGAAAGATATGGAAAAAACATACAATTGGCTTACTTCACAAGAATATAGTTTCCAATTATATCCTTCACAACCTCAAAATGGGCAGACCTCTCCTGCATTGCCTGAAAATCCATTTAAACAAATTGCTAGCAATGCTTCTCCTGAAAATACAGGTGCATTACAAGCACAAACAACACCTCCACTTGAAACTGCACTTCGTAGAAAAACTGCTGATGAAGTAAAGATAATAGCAGGATTAGAAGAAGACCTGAAAACTGCAATCCGTGAAAAAGTAAAAGCATATTCTGCTTCTGATGTAAAACCGCTAAGAATATACGATGACAATAATGATACATTTCCAGAGGTAAACTCGAAAGAAGAAATTGGGCTATTTGCCTGGGCTTTGAAACAGAATATTCCTACCCTCCGCGATAAAGACCTATATTACCTGAGAGGAACTACCATTTTCCATGTGACTATTAAAGGTGGAGAGAATCCGTATGAACAAGAATTTATAGACATGGAGCGTATCGGCGAGAATAAGCCTTTTATCGCAATTACAAGATTTGAAGAGAAAGAGGAATTAGGCGAGTTTAGTTGGGATAAGCCAAAGAAAGTGTGGACACCTGTGGAAATGCGACTTTGCAATCCTTATGAAGCGAGTATAGAGCAAATAGTGGACCCGAAATCTTATCCATCTATTATGGCTATGGCAAAACCGCTGGATTGGACTGTTTCTCATGGGGTTGAGCCTGTTTCGCGTGCCTATGGTGCTAATGGCTGCACTGATTGCCACTCCGAAAATTCACCTTTCTTTATGCAAAAAGTTATTACAGACCCATTCACAGAAGAAGGAACACCTCAATATGTGCCGCTATGGAGCACCCTGGGATACGATATTTTCAATCTAAAACTTGGTGCATTTAGAGAAGATATTCTGAAAAAATATTCAGCATGGCTTATACTTCTTCAACTGTTAATAATCCTTATACATTACATATTAATTGGCAAGAAAGAAGGGACACCAATAGGGAAACCGAATGTCCTGCGTTTCCGCTGGTATGAAAGATTATCACATTCTGTTGCAATGGTTACCATTGTCTTTCTCGCCTTTACCGGGTTCTGCTTCTTGTTAGGGCAAAATGACCCATTAGGACCCTGGGCAAGAGTCTGGCATACCTGGTTCGGATATGTTGCTTGTGCTGGCGTAGTCCTTATATTCCTCTGCTGGGTTGCATTCATGTTTCCAGGTAAAGGAGACTTACGCTGGATATTAAAAGCAGGTGGCTATTTAGGTGGAGTTAAAGGACATGTTCCTGCTGGAAAATTTAACGCAGGACAGAAAATCCTGTTCTGGCTCGCCATTCTTGCGGCTGGCACTTGCGGAGTAACAGGTGTGGTCATGGCTCTGAACCGCAACTTGCATTTTCCAAACCAGGAGATATATTACACCATTCATGATATCGCTGCGTTGATTATGCTTATGGTGCTTATTGCTCATGTTTATCTTGCTGCTTTCGTAGTTCCGCATAGCCTTCGAGCCATTTTTGGTGGGAAAGTTAGCGATATCTGGGCGAGAGAACATCATTGTTTATGGGCTTTCAAAGTAATTGAAGACGACGAAGATTCTTCAAAATATTAATAATCCAAAAAAATACTATTAGAATAGCATGAAGGAGAGGTCTATTTATGAAAATTCTGTCTCTATTAGGCAGTCCGAGAAAAAAGGGAAATACGGCTTATGCACTCAATTACCTTGAAGAACAATTAAAACAAATGAACCATGAGATAAAACATATCCATGTGCCTTCTTTGTCAATTGAAGGTTGTAAAGAGTGTTTATGGTGTAAACGAGAAGGCTCTTATTTATGTACCAATAAAGATGATGATGCCATGTTAGTTTTTAAGGAAATGATTAAATCCGATGGCATTATTTTTTCTGCACCTGTTTTCTGGTGGGGTTTTCCTGCACAAATGAAAGCACTCATAGACCGTATGTATTGTCTACTGCCATCAGAAGGGAAAGAAGATGCGTATGCTTCGCTTATTGAAGGTAAGACTACGGCACTAATAGTAACCGCAGGCAGCGGGATTAAAAACAACGCTGATATTTTAGGGCTTGCGTATAAAAATACAATCGAATTTACAGGCTGTAGTTCCGCAGGTATTGTATATATTGCTCCCTGCACCGGCATAGAATCTATTGACGACAAGGTCAAACAACAACTCACCAAATTAGCCATAAATTTTAAATAAAACCTCTGCTTTTTCTAAATCAAATTACTAATTTTCTCAATATGAAATAAAAATAATTGAACAGCAGTTTCCCAGATAGCAATTCTCCTAGACAATAATAGTCCATTCTATATAGAATTTTATTATTTCTTTTTAATTAAATAAGAGCATAATTTATCATCCCCCAAAATCAGGTTTTGATGATTTAAATAAGAGTAATTTGAGATATTGTATCATCTATCACAAGCACAAATGACCCTCTCCAAATTTTTAGCAGTTAGTAGAGAAATTTTAGGCTTAAAGTGTAGCACTCTCCAAAATATTTTAATAGCATTATAAGTCTATCCTCCTTCTTATGGTATTATTTGAGAAACTTATAAAAATTTGACTTACATGGAAACTGCACAGTTAAACAACATATCGAAAATTTTAATTATTCGTCTCAGTGCAATCGGAGATGTTATTCGCGTTATCCCCGCGATGGAAGCAATTCACATTGCTTATCCAGAAGCAGAGATAGATTGGGTAGTTGAAAAAAAAGCTAGTGAGGTTATTACAGGACATCCTTTATTAAATAAGTGTATTATCTTTGAACGCGATAAAAACCTCTGGTCTTCTGTCAAAAACTTTTATGAATTATGCAAACAGATACGGGGAAATAAATACGACCTTGTAATTGACTTTCACGGAATTTTGAAGAGTGGATTTATCTCATTTGCATCCAGAGCCCCTTATCGCTTCTCTTTTGCACCACCTCGAGCACAAGAACTCAGCCACATTTTTGCAAATCATCTTATCGCATTACCAAAGGATAAAAACCTTTCACGAGTAGAAGAAAATTTTATCCTTGCCCGGTCAGTAGGTGCAGAAAAAATTGAACACTGGATAGGAATGCTTATTCCAGATGATATTGAAGAAGAAATTCAACGCTTATTACAAAACATCTGTGAAACAAATAAGAAACTAATAATAATTCATCCTCCTGTGGAACGGCTTGAAAAACAATGGTCTCTTGAATACTTTGCACAGTTAGCCGACTTACTCATTGCAGATGGTAGGTTTGAGGTTCTCCTTACCTGGGGTCCTGGACAACTTAATATAGTCAAACAAGTTGTAAAAAAAATGTCTCGGCCTGTTCTCATTGCTCCAGAATTGCCATCATTGAAACATCTGGCTTCATTAATTTCCCATGCTTCCCTGTTTATTTCAGGAGATACAGGTCCCATGCACCTGGCATGGCTACTTTATCAGCCTGCAATTTGCATCTTTGGAGGCACAAATCCTGAGCAGCATGCACCTTCTGGTCCTCATTATCGCACCTTATACAGAGGTCCTGTTCCCTTTCCCAAAAAAATGTCCCTCCAACAAGCACAAGAAGCACTTCACAAAATTACCCCTGAAGAAGTCTATAAGACCGTTCTCGAAATGACTATTTAAATATTTAGGATTTTCAATCTATACAAAATGTTCATAACCTTTTATAGTTGGAATTGTATCATCAATACGGATACCCTGCCAATCATTGGTTACTCGTCCTATTGCAGTTATAGAGCAAGGAAATCTGGTATTAAATTCAGTTCTGACATATTCCCATTTTTCCTGAGGAATTGAAACAAGCAACTGATATTCTTCACCACCACCAAGAATGAAATCGTCTATATTCAAATTATATTTTCTACAAAAATCGGTCAACTCCTCAGAAATAGGTATATCTTGCTTATGAATATTTATCCCTACTTGCGACATTTCTGCAATATGCCCTGCATCAATAATAAGCCCATCACTAATATCAATCATGGCATTTACCGAACCCATTTCACACAACCACTTCCCCTCCTCAATTCGTGGAATGGGATACCAATGGGAACGCCATAAACCACATTCAGGCAATCCTTGTTTCAACGCTGCCAATCCTCCTGCCGAATTTCCTAATGTCCCTGTAACTGCAATTATATCACCTTCCTTTGCACCAGAACGGGTAATATATCTACCATTTACAGGCTTTCCTATCACGGTTACATCTATAATAATGTTATCATTAGACGCAGTTGTGTCACCGCCAATAATCGTCCCATTTACAAATTCCGTTGCCTTTAACATACCTTGAAAAATTGCCTCTGCTCTGTGGACTGTAATATATTCAGGAAGGGACCAGGACACTAGTGCCCAACATGGTTCTCCCCCCATTGCAGCGATATCGCTCCACGCCGAAGCCATAGATCTCCAGCCTATTGCTGATGGTGGAAATACATCTGAAAGAAAGTGCACATTTTCTATGGATATATCCGATGACAGTAAAATTAATGATGTTCCATCTCTCACAACCGCACAATCATCCCCCAGAGATACGACAACATCCTTATTCGCAGATGACGGAATAAGTCCCTCAATCCTTTTAATAAATTTTAACTCACCTATATCTTTAAGTCTTATCATAAGGCTCTGGGTCTAACTCCCTCCACGCATAATGTAAAAAGTCTAACAAATCTCCCGCAGCCATACTTCGTGGATGCAAAGACTGTTCAGCAAGGTCTCCTGCTCTACCATGCAACCATACCCCTAATTGACTCGCCTGATATGCTGAAACACCCTGTGCCAGAAGTCCAGCGATTAAACCAGCAAGCACATCACCCGTGCCACCTTTGGACAAACCATGATTTCCCGTAGTGTTGATTGCATATTCACCTTCCGGGCTTGCAATAACCGTATGATGGCCTTTCAACACAACCACTGTTCCTGTCTGCTTAGCAAAATTCACCGCACATTGCTCCCTCTCCTGCTGAATCTCTTTTGTTGATTTATTAATTAATCGAGACATTTCTCCCGGATGTGGTGTTAGAACAGTTATTCCTTTTCGTCCTGTCAAAATCTCGGGCTCTTCACTAATTGCATTCAGTCCATCAGCATCAAGGACAAGTGGAACTTTTATACCTAAAAATACTTTTCTTACAAAATTCACAGTTGACGAATTTCTACTTAATCCTGGACCCAGAAGCACTGCTTCCTTATCTTGCGAAAACTGGATTGCCTGTTCTGCTCCCTCTTCAGCAAAAGAGCCTTCATTTGTTGCGGGCAGCGGATAAAAAATAATCTCCATCAAACTACTTGCAATAGTATCAATTATTGAACATGGGACTCCCAGAGTTACAAGACCTACTCCCGAACGCATACCTGCACACGCAGAAAGTTTTGCCGCACCTGTGTAATAACGCGAACCCGCAATTGCAAAAAGATGTCCAAACTTCCCTTTATGGTCATACCTTGACCGCTTGGGTAAAAATTTTGTCAATTTTTGGGGCAAAATCATTTTATCCATTGTAGTTAGTTCCTTCCCGTAGATTATAAAACATAAGCCAGCATAAATATAAACAAAGTGGAGTCGTTTGTGTCTCACACAAGCAATTTAGAGAGGGGAAATAGGTCTTATATGACATATAGGACCTATATACCATTACCGATTAGGCTTACTTTTTTATCTTGCGAAGGTTAAGGATGACAGTTATGACTTCGTCTAATTGGTTAATGTGAGCAGAGCAAACATGGTTATAGCAAAATTGAGCCAGACCTTGCTTCGGTTCGTTTATGGGGTCTATATTTTTCTTAAAAATAAAGTAGGGATATTGTGAACGGTAAATTTGTTTTAACATCGGATAAGGAAAGAACTCTAATCCTTTTGAAAATATTGTGCATTCAATTGGTTCGTTTTGTAGAAACAAAATAGCGTCTAACCATGCGGGAAAGGCTTCGGGCATTTGCCAAATCCAATTATAATATCCCTGACATAAGTGTTCTGCCATATCCAGATATTCGGAATTGACTATATGCCCTAACTTTGCTAATGCAAGGATAGCACTTGCATTTCCTGATGGCTCTTGCTGGTCGAAAATAGGCTTTGAAGATATTGGATACTCAATACGATTTTTGTGAGATACGCGATAAAAACCCATCCCCTCTGAATCATAAAAATCCTGTAATGTCCTTTCCATTAAAATCACTGCTTTTTCAAGCCAATTAGAATCGAGTGTGATTTCATATAGGTCTAATAGAGAAAGTATAAACAGAGTATAATCTTCAAGAAGCCCTTCAATCTGTGGGTTATGCAAGATATGTGGCAAGAAACCATAATGTTTATAATCATCGAAAAGGTATTCTGCGGTCTGGTTTGCTATTTTGCGGTATTCCTCGCTGTTATGGCACATAGCCCAGCCATGGACAAAGGCACTTATTGCAAGAGCATTCCACGAGGTTATAGATTTGTTATCTTTATTTGGTTTTACCCTACTTTCACGAACAGCAAATAGTTGCTTCAATTGTGGCTGAAGTTCATAATATTTTTGTATGCACTTAGACAAATCATTATACAGCATGCCTGCATATTTAGGGTCAAGTATATTTTTTCCTGATAATAGTTCTTTACCTACGACTGATACCTCCTGCCAATTTCCTTGAGGTTCAACACCAAAAAACTTGCAAAACTCTTCTGCCCTATCGCCTAAAATCTGCTGGATTTCATTAAATTGCCAGACATAGAATTTACCTTCAACATGTTCAACATCTGCGTCCTGTGAAGAAACAAAGCCTCCATCAGGATTTTGCAATTCTCGCAAAATATAATTCAAGGTGTTTCGCGCCACAAATTCATAAAATTCAATTTGTGTATAAGCAAAAGTTTCAAGGTATACATTTGCCAGCAGTGCATTATCATAAAGCATCTTTTCAAAATGTGGCACATGCCATACACGGTCTATACAATACCTGTAAAATCCACCACCTACATGGTCTTGCAAACCTGACAAAGCCATAGTAATAAGCGTCTTCTGCACCATTTCCATTGCAGTAATGTCTTCATAAATCCCTGCATAGTGTAATAGGAAAGGAAGCGTCAAATTTGGCGGGAATTTCGGTCCTAATCCCCAACCTGTGTTGTCTCTATCAAAATTTTGAGATAAAACAATAACAGAGCGTTGTATAAGTTGATGAAAATCATATTGCCCGCTGCGTAGAGCGGGTAAGGCTAATTGTGTCCGAAGTGTTTGCATTAAATTGGCACTAATACCTTCAATTTGTTCCCGATTCTCTGACCATATTTTTTGGATATATTTCAATATGTCAATAAAACCAGGACGAGAATTGGCAGAATAAAGAGGAAAATAAGTTCCACCAAAGAACGGCTTCAAATCGGGTGTGAGAAATACAGAAAGAGGCCAGCCTCCTGAACCTGTCATTTTTACTACTGCATGCATGTATATATCATCAATATCTGGATGCTCTTCACGGTCAACTTTTACAGATATAAAGTTTTGATTGAGCAAGTTAGCAACTTCACTGTTCCTAAAACATTCCTCCTGCATAACATGACACCAGTGACATGCAGAATAGCCAATTGATAAAAAAATAGGCTTGTCATCCCGCCTTGCTTTTTCAAAAGCCTCCTGACACCATGGAAACCAGTCTATTGGGTCTTCTGCATGGAACTGTAGATATACACTATTTTCGTTAACAAGTCTATTTTTAGTCATATTGCTATCCATCCCTGATATTAAATTCTTTAAAATAAAAGGACGGTGCAGCAAAAGGAAAAGGGGACCAGGGGATGGGGAAAGTGCTACACCGTCCAAGGGAAAGGGCTATGATATGATGTTTTTTTGTAAGGAGTCTATTCAATTTTATAAATTAAACATTTTTGTTTGGTGGATTTATTTCCACACTCCCTGAAGTACTCAACATTCCTTTTAATTCATCCATAAACTCATTTATATCTCTAAATTGACGATATACAGACGCAAATCGAACATACGCAACTTCATCTAATTTTTTAAGTCTCTGAATAACCGCTTCACCTATCTCACGGGAAGTGACTTCTTGTTTACCGGCATTGAATACTGTCTTTTCGACCTCGTCAATTAGTGCTTCTACCTGTTCAAGACTGATAGGCCTTTTATGAATTGCTTTGATTATCCCCTGCTTCACCTTCCAGCGTTGATAATTTTCGTGTCTACCATCTTTTTTAATTACCATTGAACTAACTTCCTCCACACGTTCATAAGTAGTGTATCTACGACCACATTTAAGACACTCTCTACGCCTGCGTATAGCATTCCCTTCCAATGAAATCCGACTATCTACAACCTTACTCCTTGCATGATTACAGAATGGACATTTCATAGCCTTTTTCCTTTTCAATTAATATAGTTTGGTTATCAACATATAGAACATAACTCTTTCTAATGCGTTATTAGCACAATATATGGCAATTTTTAATTCATTTAAACTTAAAACAATATATATTGTGCTACATATTGTATTTTACTACTTTATCACAATTTAAATCATTTGTCAACAATAAAATGATAAGAAAGTGTCACCATATTTCTCTTCACGAATTTTTTTTAAGGTGGGAAATTGTTCAGGTGGGAAGTTAAAACGGCTATGTTCAACAATAATTAAACTTTCTTTTGCAAAAATTTTATGTTCTACCAAATGTGGTAAAAGCACATCCCATTTTTTGAAATCATAAGGTGGGTCCATAAAAACAATATCCATACCCGTTGGAAGTAAATAAATATCCTGGGGTAGTTCTGCTTTTATAATAATACCTTTATCTATAAAATGTGTCTTTTTTAGATTTGCCTCGATATATGGTATGGTCCTTTTTGAATATTCAACGAAATATGCTCGTTCTGCACCACGACTTAATGCTTCTATTCCATTAGCACCTGTTCCTGCAAACAGGTCTAAAAAGACTACGCCTGCTATACGCTTATGAATAATATCAAATAGTGATGTTCGCACACGGTCTAATGTAGGTCTGATATCTTTGCCATGTGGGGCTAATAATTTTGTTCCCTTTGCTATTCCTGCTATAACTCGCATAAAAAAATCTTAAATTAGTTAATTTGTTTCTGATAAATACAAAATTAAATATATTTATAAATTATAATTAATTTTAAAATAAAAAGAAGGGAAGCATAAAACTTCCCTTCTTAATAAATCTATTGCCCAATTATTTATTAGTAATGTGGGTGTTCATGATGATTTCCACCTTTGTCTTCCTTCTTTTCTGGAATATCGGAGACAAGGCATTCAGTTGTGATTATCATACTTGCAATGCTGGCTGCATTTTGTAGTGCATACCGAATAACTTTTACTGGGTCAATAATACCTGCTTTAATTAAATCTTCCATTTGTCCTGTATCTGCATTTAGCCCTAAATTTTCTTTATTTTCTTCTTGCAATTTAGCAGCAATTAATTCACCATTTAGACCTGCATTATCCGCTATCTGGATTAATGGCATTGCTGCGGATTTCTTCACAATTTCAACACCTAATTTTTCGTCACCTTCCAATTTTAATTTGTCTAATGCTTTACTTGCACGCAATAGAGCAACACCACCACCTGCGACAAAACCTTCTTCTATTGCAGCACGGGTTGCATTAAGAGCGTCATCAGTCCTATCTTTCTTCTCTTTCAATTCTGTCTCAGTTGGAGCACCTACATGAATAACTGCTACACCACCCGCTAATTTGGCGAGTCGTTCTTGTAATTTCTCGCGGTCATAATCGGAGGTTGTTTCTTCAATTTGTCTCCGTATTTGCTCACATCTTGCCTGAATATCCTTTTTCTTGCCTGCACCTTCGATAATAGTCGTATAATCTTTTGTAATTTCTATCTTTTTGGCTCTACCTAACTGGTCAAGTGTAACATTTTCTAACTTAATTCCCAACTCTTCAGAGAAGAATTGTCCACCAGTCAAAATAGCAATATCCCTCAAAATCTCTTTCCTGCGGTCTCCAAAAGCAGGTGCTTTTACTGCTGCAACTTTTAATATTCCACGGATTTTATTGACGACCAGAGTTGCCAATGCCTCACCTTCAATATCTTCTGCAATAATGAGCATAGGCCTGCCTGTTTGGGCTAATTTCTGAAGTAATGGCAATAATTCATGTATATTACTAATCTTCTTTTCATAACAAAGGATATAGCAATCTTCGAGAACTGTTGTCATATTGTTAGGGTCAGTTATAAAATATGGTGAAAGGTAGCCTCGGTCAAACTGCATTCCATCAACTACCTCTATTTCAGTTTTTAATCCTTTCCCTTTTTCGACTGTAATTACGCCGTCATTGCCAACCTTCTCAATAGCATCCGCTATAAACTGACCGATTTCCTTATCGCCATTGGCTGAAACGGTAGCAACCTGTCGTATTTCCTCAGAATTACGAACTTTCTTACTCATATTTGCAATAGTCTTAACAATTTCAGCGACAGCCTTATCCATACCGCGTTTAAGAGCCATTGGATTTGCACCTGCTGTCACAAGCCGAATCCCTTCATGCGCCATTGCTTGGGCAAGCACTGTGGCTGTCGTAGTTCCATCGCCTGCTGTGTCATTTGTTTTACTGGCGGCTTCGCGTAACATGCGAGCACCCATATTCTCATACGGGTCTTCCAGGTCTATCTCCTTTGCCACTGTAACACCATCTTTAGTTATTGTGGGTGAACCATAAGTCTTTTCCATTAACACATTTCTACCACGGGGACCTAATGTTGCTTTTACTGCATCTGCAAGAACATCAACACCTTTAATCAAGGCTTCGCGTGCATCTTCACCGAAAAGGAGTTGTTTTGCCATAAGAAATCCTCCTCATTTATTATTTTAGGATTAATGTGAATTTAAAATTATAGTAACTAATTTTTAATTTCACTCTATTTTGTTATTAGCACTCTTAATAAGCGAGTGCTAATATAATATCATATATATTATCGTTTTGCAAATAAATTTTACTGACATTATGTACTTATTTTTCTTTGCAAGACAACTAAATAAAAAATCAGAATATTGAAGTCTTTACTATGTTTGAAATAAAATTATCTAAATTTTTATGGTAATTAAAACTGTTGAATAAGGGTTAAGAGTTATGGATATAAAAAAATATTTATCTCTGTTGTCTAAATTTGAGAAAGTTAGCGTGCTTGCAATTGGAGATATATATCTTGATGAAAATGTTTATGGTAGGGTAACAGAGGTGAGTCTTGAAGCACCAATACCTGTTCTGGAAGTTCTGGAGCGGAGATACAATCCGGGTGCAGCAGGCAACGCTGTATGTAATGCCGCTGCTCTGGGTGCGAATGTATATATGGTTGGCGTAATTGGTGCCGATTCAAATGCCGAAATATTGAAAAAGGAATTTCAGATACGGAATGTAAATATAGACCATCTTGTCGTTGACCATGCGAAACCAACCAATACTTATGGTAAACTTCGTGCAGGTGGACATAATACCCCATCACAAGAAATGCTCCGCACCGATACACCCAAGCCCAAACCTATTGAAGGAAAAGTCGAAGAACAAATAATTAAAAATATATTCAAGATTACAAAAAAGGTTGATGTCATTATGGTTGGAGACCAAGTCTCTTCCGTAATTACGCCAAAAGTTTTATCGGCATTAACTGAATGTGCAAAGAAATACCATCTCATTACAGTAGCAGATTCTCGTGCACGCGCAAATATTTTTAAGGGGTTTGATGTTATCCTTCCCAACGATAAAGAAGCAGGCATAGCGACGGGCATTGATGTAGTAGATTATGAAACATTAACAAAAGCCGGTAAGGCTTTGCTAAAAATTGCACGGAATATAATGGTTACCCGTGGACCTGATGGGATTACTATCTTTTATGAAGATGGTAAAATTGAGGATGTGCCCATTACTCCTGTTCAGGTAGTTGATGTTACAGGTGCAGGAGATACAGTAACGGCTGCGGTTACATTGGCACTGGTTGCAGGCGGAAGTTTACATGAATGTGCAGTGCTTGGCAATATATCTGCGGGTGTTGCAGTTGCCCAACATGGCGTTGTTACTGTTTCACGCGAAGAAGTGGAACAAGCCCTACAAAGTGCCGGTGGTCCGTCCAAACTAAAGACCTTACCACAATTAAAAAAAATTGTCCAGCAATTGAAAGAACAGGGTAAAAAAATTGTATGGACAAACGGTTGTTTTGATATTTTGCATGTGGGACATATAACCTATCTCATGCAGGCAAAGAAAGAAGGTGATGTGCTTATTGTTGGCTTAAACAGTGACCGTTCTGTGCTCCAAATTAAAGGACCTGGCAGACCAGTGATTAACGAACAAAATCGGGCATTAGTCCTTTCTGCTTTAGAGTGCGTGGATTACATTATCCTGTTCGATGAGAAATCGCCCCTCTCAATAATCAAGCAACTACGACCAGATGTGTACGCCAAAGGTGGAGACTATACAATTGACACATTAGTCCAGCCTGAACGCAGATTCGTAGAAAGTTATGGTGGACGAATTGCACTTATACCTGGTGTGGAAGGACATTCTACAACAGAAATTATCCACAAGGTTAAGAATACATAATTGAAGATTCTGTTCTGGTACTCTTGACATAAATTTAAACCCTAACTTCCCACAGATTAAGTAATATGTAGAGAGCCCTAGCAAATGTGTTTTAGGTATTACAACAATTTAATATAGAAGAGCAATGGAATTTACTTATTTTTTAGAATAAGTAGGTATTAATAAACTTTCTCCTTTGACAGAAGGGGGAGTCGTTATAGAGGGTATAACACAGATATTCAATTTTACTTCTTGCAGCGGGAGAGTTGTTATAGGGGGTGTTTGAGGGGAATAGATGTCATTATTAATTGTCCCTAAAGTTGGGGAGAGTTGGTTATAAGAGGTGTTTGAGGGGGAACTGACCCTTCCGTCGCTAATGCGACACCTCCTTTTTGCAAGGTGAGGAGCCTTTGGTTTACATCTATTTATATATCATAAGAAGGTCCATTTAAAAATTCTGGAAATGTAGGGGCGTATTGCATACGCCTCAAAAATGATACATCCGCAAACAAATGATACATCCATAGTATATGCACATTACAACCACAAAACACGATACCTCCGCAAAAAAACGATGTTTCCGTAGCACCGTCTATGGGGGTCGTATCGCTATACGCCCCTACGAACCGCAATCATGTTGAATATATCAATTGCAATGATAATAAATT
>Ga0208826_1000943_pt1 | contig 27036 bp, 22 predicted proteins | sample AD_UKC115_MetaG_FD_184451 | JGI IMG/M metagenome (GOLD analysis project Ga0208826, IMG submission 184451) | Active sludge microbial communities of municipal wastewater-treating anaerobic digesters from Hong Kong - AD_UKC115_MetaG (SPAdes)... | ecosystem: Engineered > Bioreactor > Anaerobic >...
GGTTCCTATGTCCTGGAAAACCTATCCTGTCAGCACTGAGTAGACCCGACCGTCCTTCGATACGCTTCGCTACTCAGGACTGACGGGTTCTGTCTCGCGGGGAATAACCACCGCCAGCGCTGAGTAGACCCGACCGTCCTTCGATACGCTCCGCTACTCAGGACTAGCGGGTTCTCACTCCTCACTCCTCACTCAACTCTCAACCCTCAACTCTCAACCCTCAACTCTCAACCCCCAGCACCTACTCCCCATACACCACTCCCCCGGCCTTTTCCGCCCAGAGGCGGTTCCACGACTCCGCGCCCTGCGCGTTCACGTGTACTCCGTCCGGCGAAAGCTCCTCCGGGTGGTCCTTGAACCACGTGTAGGCGTCAACAAGTCCTTGGCCGGTCTCGTGATCGAAGAAGTCGGGGCAGTACTGCTTGATCATCGGATCGTAGATCGCCGTCACGTAAGGCCCGGAGCCGTTCTCCTCCGGCGGGACCGGCTTCTCGCCCTTGTACGCGCGGTACGAGAGTCGCGAGAGGATCGGGATCTTCCCCGCCTTCTCGATCATGCTCAGGATCGCGTGAAGGTCCTCGGTCAACTGCTCGGCGCCGCCGGGGTAGGGGCGGTTCGGCGAGACGTTGTTCCCGCCGATGTGGATGCAGACGTAGCGCGCGTCCGGGTGATCCTTCAGGAATCCGGGGAGCGCCTTGCGGAGGTCCTGCGACTTCCAGCCGCCGACCGCGAGGTTGAACATCACCGGGTCGTATCCCGGGAAGCGCTCCTGCACCATCCGCTTGAACACGTCGTTTCGGATGCTCTGGGCCTGGATGCTCGCGCCGATGTCGAGCCAGTAGTCGGGCCGGAGTACGTCGAGGCTGTAGAGACCGATGTCCGTGACCTGGAATGCCGACGGCTCCGTCTTCTGACGGAACGTGAACCTCACGCGCCACCAGGCTCCCTTGCGGCGGTCGATGACGAACTTGTCGAGCTTGCCCTTGGGCCGGAACGCGGACGATTGCTCCCAGACCTTCCCGGCCGAATCCGTCGAGCGTTCGAGGACGGCATAGAGTGGTGACTCCGTCTTCGAGCAGGCGAAGGTGAGCATGAAGCGCTTTCCGGCGGGCAGCTTGAAGGCAAACCATTCGCTTCGAGAGAGCGCGGGCTGCCACACGGCATCCTGCCCCTTGGACAGAACGGCGAGGTCAGCATCGGCGCTCGATGCATAGACTCCGGAAGGGATTGCTCTCCATCCCTTGGCCGGGGAGAGGTCGGCGGACTTCACTGCGACTGATATGAGACAGGACAGCGCGAGGGCCATCATCAGACGGTCGATACACATGGCGGGCACTCCTTTGATCTATGGCCGGATCCTTCCTATGTTCGATGGAGGGAGTCCCCTATCCTCTGTTGCGGCCAGGGGTGTTGTGAGAGGGGATTTCGATCCCCGATGCCGAGGCGTTACGTGGGCATTCGCGGCTGGGAAGCCGCTCCTACACGGCGCAATCGACTTCTCAAGTGCTAGCTCCGCCGCACCGACAGCGTTATCGACAGCTTCATATGAACGGGCTCGCCCTTGAAGAACCGGCGGTTCGGATCGTCCGTCAGGTTGCGGACGGTGACCTTCCCGGGCGCACCCTCCACCTTCAGCCTCACGATGTTGCCGTCCACCTCGGCGGAGGCGACGCTTCCCGAGTCCACCGAGTAGTTGGCGATGTCAGCGCCAGTCGTCAGATCGAGCCGCTTGTTGAAGACGAGCTTGATGACATCACCGGAAGCCGAAGCCTCCATCAGGCTGAGCGGCGCGTTGTAAATGTCGTCCGCGAGATGGTACTCGTACGCCGTGATGCCCGCCATGCCCGCCTCCATCGCCGCGCGCTCGCACTTGCGGAACCAGATCCGGTCCCGCCGGCAGTCCTTCCACGAGCCGATGTCGGCCTGCATGATCACTCTGGTAGCGGGTGACGCCGACTTCACCGGGGCGACGAGCGGCTTGTACTTGAGCGGATACTCAGGAGGGAGCTTGGGGTTCGTCCAGTCCGGCCAGTCGGTCTGGATGACGTACATGTCCGGCTTGATCGCGGCGGCGAGCGCTCCGCCGTCGATGCCCTCCCACTCGCGCAGGGTCTCCACGGGGTTGGGCACGTCATCGGCGATCCCCCAGACGGCGATCTTCACCTTCGGGCAGCTCTTCCGCACCGCGCCGATGATCTCCTCGTGAAACGAGACCACGCTCTTCGCGCGGAACTCGATCCACTTCTCGTAGAGCGCGCGGTTGGTCTTGTAGTAGTTCGGGTGCTTCTCGTCGGTGAACTCGGGGATCGCCTTCTCGCCGGGGTACATCCTCAGGAACGCGGCGCGGCACGAGTCGCACAGGCAGCCGTACGACTCGCTCTCCGGTCCCTTGTACGCGGGCCAGAACGGCTCGGCCATCTCGAAGCCGTCGAACGGTACGCGCTTGAGCGTCTCGACGACCTGCTTCTTCTTCCACGCGCGGTAATCCGGGTTGTTCAGGCAGAAGTGGACGAACCCGCCCGCGACCTGGTTCGCGTTCCTCGCCCTGAGCGCCATCTTCCACGACTCCCAGCCTTCCGGAAGCCCGGCGACGCCGTACTTCCCATTGCCGATCGTCGTGTACCAGACGGCGAGGCCTTCTTTGTGACACGCCTCCACGAGCGCCGCATCGGGAGCGGCGTCGTTGGTCGTCATGAGCCGGACGGCCCTGAAGCCGTTGACGCGTATCTCGGAGGCGATGCTCTCCTTGCTCCGGTCCTGGTAGTAAGCGAATCCGGGATCGACCTGTATCGAACGGCCGAACGGATCGCGTGGCGCGGGCTCGGCGGCATAGACTGCGCTCATGATGACGCCGCTGAGGATGACTACGGACGTCAGCTTGCTGATCACGGTGGAATACCTCCGCAGATGCTATTCGACGGCGGGAACGACGATTCCGCGCGAGCCGGGGAATCTCTCAGCGAGGGTGGGGAGCCATTCCCGTCCGAGGACGAGGAGTGCGGTCGAGAGTGCGTCGGAGTCGGTCGCCGACGGGCCGACTACCGCGGCGAGTCGAGTGGACGTGACCGTCCGACCGGTCCTCGGATCGATGACGTGGCCGTATTCCGTTCCGCCCTCGATGAACGACTTGCCGTGGACCGCCGACACCGAGAGCGCGCAGTTACGCAGATCGACCAGATCCACGGGAGCGCCGTCATCCGACGGGTTCCTGATCGCGACGCGCCATGCATCCTGTCCCGGCGGCGTCCCGATGGCATAGATGGTGCTCGTCCCGCCGTGGATCAGCGCGCTCTCCACTCCGCACTCCCGGAGGATCTCGACAGCCTGCTCGATCGCATATCCCTTGCCGACGGCTCCGAGGTCGATAGCGACACCGGGCCGGTCGAAGCGCACCGTGCCGCGCGCCTCGTCGCGGATGACGTGCCGCATGCCCACCGACTCCAGCGCCGAGCGGACCTGCTCCGGCTCAGGGATCTTGCCGCTGCTCCCGGTGAATCCCCAAGCGCGCATCAGGGGAGCGATCGTGATATCGAAGGCTCCGTCGGTGAGGCGGTGGAGTTCACGACAGCGCGCGAGGAGCCGAAACACGCGTGGGTCGGGCCTTACCGGCTCGATGGCCGCCCGGGCGTTGATGCGGCTGATCTCGCTCCCGGCGTCGTAGAAGCTCAGTTCGCGGTCGAGGCGCTGGATCTCGGCGAGGGCCTCCTCCCCGGCGCCGCGTAGCCGGGCCGGGTCATCGCCGTGGAGGATGACCTCGAAGCGCGTGGCCATCGCGTTGAGAGATAGGGTGGTGGGAGTCATGATGAGTGACGAGTGATGAGTGACGAGTGAAGAGTGACGAGTGAAGAGTGATGAGTGAGGAGTGAGGAGACCGCCGGCCCTGAGTAGTCCTGAACTCCGACTGCACTTCGATACGCGCTGCTACTCAGTGTAGTCGGAGTTCAGGACGTATCGAAGGGCGGCCTAGTTGCACGACCTCCGGCCAGACCCGACCGTCCTTCGATATGCTTCGCTACTCAGGACTGGGCGGTTTTCACTCGTCACTCGTCACTCTTCAGTCCGCACTCTTCACTGAACCTTGACCGCCGTGCCGCTGGCGCTGACCATCAGCATGCCGTCGCGGATCACTTCGTAGTCGATGTCCACGCCGACCACCGCGTTTGCGCCGAGCATCAGGGCGCTCTGCTCCATCTCCGTGATGGCGATCTGGCGCGCTCTTGCCAGTTCCTGCTCGTAGGCGGCGGACCGTCCGCCGACGATGTCGGTGATGCCGGCAAAGAAGTCGCGGAAGATGTTCGCCCCCAGGATGGCTTCGCCGGTCACTATGCCGAGATAGGCGGTGATCGGATGCCCTTCGACGCTCGGGGTGGTCGTGGTGATCAACTGCTAGCTCCTTTCCATCTGATACCGGGCCAGTGCCTCGTTGTAGACCGTACGGACGGGGGCGCCGTGGGCTTCCGCGGCCTTCCTGCAGTCCTCGTACTCCGGTGATGCGGTCTCCGTACCGTCGGGTCCCGCTCCAACCTTGATGCGGATGTCTCCGTACCGAGTGGAAACCGTCGCCCAGCGCCTTTCGAGGCATCTGCGCGTCGCACGGGAGATTCTCACGCCGAAGGAAGTCGTCTCCCTCAGCACGACGCGCGCAATCTCATCGGTCCTTTCGATTGGACACATGGCGCTCAACAAAGTTGCGGGCCGGCCCTTCTTCATGAAGATCGGCGTCAGGTAGACATCGAGCGCGCCGGCCGTGAAGAGCCTCTCCATCGCCAGCTCGAAGAACTCGGGGTTCATGTCGTCGATGTTCGTCTCGACGATCGATACCTGGTGCGCCGGGAGGTCGGCTTCCTCCGCCTCGCCGATGAATACGCGGAGGACGTTCGGCATGTCGGATTCGCGCTTGCCCGCACCGTAGCCGATCGACTGTACGCGCATCGTCGGCATCTCTCCGAACTCGTCGGCGAAGGTGCGGATGATGGCGGCTCCCGTCGGAGTGACGGTCTCGCCCTCAGTGCCGGATGGGTAGACCGGGACGCCTTTCAGGATCTCGACGGTCGCGGGAGCGGGCAGAGGGATGCGTCCGTGCGCGGCCTCGACGAACCCGCGACCCATCGGCAGGGCGGAGGAGTAGACTCGATCGACCCCAAGCATGTCGATCCCGATGCACGCGCCGACGATGTCGACGATTGCGTCGACCGCGCCGACCTCGTGGAAGTGGACCTCCTCCGGCGAGTGGCCGTGGACCTTCCCCTCGGCCTCCGCGAGACGGATGAAGACGTCGATGGCGCGCGACTTCACGGTCTCCGACAGATCGGACGCCTCGATGATCCGCCGGATGTCGTTCAGCTTGCGATGGTGGTGGCTCTCCTCGATGGCGACATCGACCTCCGTCGCCTGGATGCCGCGTTTCGCGGCCTTAGATACCTTCAATTCGAAGCCGAGGTCACCGAGCTTCGCGATTTCATTACGGAACGCCTGCTCATCGACTCCCGCATCGAGGAGCGCTCCCAGTGTCATGTCGCCGCTGATCCCGGCGAAACAGTCGAAGTACGCGATTCTCATTGGCCCGAAACGGAGTAATGGAGTGGTGGGGTATTGGAGTACTGGGGTCTTCCCATCACTCCATTACTCCATCACTCCACTCCCCCCTCCTCCTACCGGTTGATCAAGTGTGCGAAATACCCCGCGCCGAAGCCGTTGTCGATGTTCACTACCGCTATGCCCTCGGCGCAGGTGTTCAGCATCGAGAGGAGCGCGGCTAATCCCTGGAAGCTCGCGCCGTATCCGATGCTGGTGGGGACCGCAATCACCGGGCAGTCCACCAGTCCGCCCACGACACTCGGGAGTGCGCCCTCCATGCCTGCGCAGACGATGATGACGTTCGCAGCATCGAGCTTGCTCTTCTGATCGAGCAGGCGGTGGAGGCCGGCGACGCCGACGTCATACACCCGCTCGACGCGGCTGCCCATCGCTTCGGCGGTGACTGCCGCTTCCTCGGCCACCGGGATGTCGGCGGTTCCGGCGGAGACGACTAGGATGTACTTCTCATCATCACGCCTCGGCTGCTCCGACCCGGGGCGTCGGACGGTAATGCATCTGGCGGGCTCGTTGTACTCCGCGTGCGGGATCTCCCTTACGACTACCTCCGCCACCTCCGGAGTCGCGCGCGTCGCCAGGACCGAGGGATGGCGCTCCGAGAGCCGCTTGACGATCTCGACCACCTGCTCGCAGGTCTTCCCCTGGCAGAACACGACCTCGGGGAATCCGGTGCGAAGCGTTCGGTGGTGATCGATCCTGGCGAACTCTAGGTTCTCGTACGGCATGCCGCGGAGACTCGACATTGCCTCCTCCACGCTGAGCTTGCCGGACTGGACGTCGGATAGTATCTGTTCGAGTTGGTCGTTGTGGTTCATTGGAAAAACCTTGGTGATTCGTGATACGTGACCCCGTGACGAAGCCGATCAGTCACTCCTCACTCATCACTCCTCGCGCCTCAGCACATCATTCATGCTTCCCATCCGGTAGCCCTCGAGGTCCGCGGTGATGTAGACGTACCCCAGCTCCCTGAGCCGACGCACTACCTGAGCGCGGATCTCTTCCGATGCGATGCGAGGCAGGTCGTGCGGCTCGACTTCGATGCGCGCGGTATCGCCATAGTGCCTCACGCGCAACTGCCGGAATCCAAGTTCCCTGAGGAAGATCTCCGCCTGGTCGATCCTCTTCAGAGCGTCCTTCGTGATCGCGGTGCCGTAAGGGAACCTCGACGCGAGGCACGCGTACGACGGCTTGTCCCACGTCGGGAGCCCGAACCGCTTCGAGAGCGCGCGGATCTCGTCCTTCGTCAGTCCCGCCTCCTGGAGCGGCGCTCGGGCGCCGAGTTCCGCGGCGGCTCGTGATCCCGGCCGATAGTCGTTCACGTCGTCGGCATTAGCCCCGTGGACCACGACCGCGAGGCCGTGCTCCCCGGCGACATCCAGAAGCTTGCGGATCAGCTCGGACTTGCAGTGATAGCACCGATCCGGAGCGTTTCGGGCGAATGATTCGTTATGCAGTTCCTCCGTGTGGATTCCGACGAGCGGCCATCCCATCTCGCGGGCGAGGCATTTCGCCTCCTCGACCTCCGTGGATGGATAAGTCTCGGACGATGCGATCACCGCGAGCGCGCGATTGCCGAGGACGTCGTGTGCGACCTTCATCAGGAGGGTGCTGTCGACTCCGCCCGAGTAGGCAACGAGCACGCTGCACATCTCGCTGAGGATCTGCTTCAGGTGTTCGAGTTTCTCTTCCAAATGGGTAACAACCTCATGGGATGACGAGTGATGCGCGATGTACGGCTGAGCGGTTGTTTCACCCGTCACGCGTCTCGCATCAGTCCCATGAAGTATATCCGTCGTACCGTGCCGAAGTCAACTCGCGGGCCGGCAGGAGATATGCCGAGCGCGCCGAAGAAGAGAACCAATCAGGTGTCCGCGAGATTGCATTCAGTTCTGCTCGCCGATTAGTGCGCTAAGGAGTGATGCAGTATGCCCGTCGGAGATTCCGAGACCACCAGGATGGCGCAGAGAGAGATCGGCCGACGCTCGATCGACGCTTCGCGTCTCGACGTGAGGGCCATGCGCGGGGTCGTCTATCTGCGGGGCACGATCGAGTGCCTCCGGGGCCACGAGATGGACCTGAACCAGGAGTTGGAGGTGATCCACCGCATCCTCCGCACCAAGCCCGGTATCCGCGACGTGGTCATGGAGGTCGAGATCAAGGAGTGATGTAGACGGTCTTCTCGTGGGTGTAGATCGCCTTGCCCGGCGGGGCGCCTTTTGGTTTCCTGACGTACTTGCGCAGGGTGTAGTCGACCGGCACGAGCGATGAGTGCTTGGCGTCGCTGTGCTTCGCCGCCTGCTCGGCCGCCGCATAGAGCACCGACTGAGGCACGGCCTCAGGCTTGTTGTTCGTCCTGATGACAACGTGAGCGCTCGGGGACGCCTTCACGTGTACCCATACATCGTTCGGTCTTGCGACCCTGGTGAGCAGATAGTCGTTCGCCTCGCTGTTCTCCCCGATGAGTATCTCCCACCCGTTCGATTCGATTTGCCTGATGCGGTAGCCATCGAACGCCGGCTTCTGTCTGGCCGCCTGCCGGATCTCCTGAGGGCGGACGTATATGCCTCGCGCCTCGAGTTCCTTCGCCAGTTCGTTGACGTCCTCGCTCGATTCTGCCTTCTCCGCTGAGTCGAGGAACGCCTGGAGCAGCTTGATCTCCGCCTGGGTCTCCCGCAGGCGGTCCCGGAGGGCGTCCGCGCCGGACACCGCCTTGTGGTATCTCCGGAAGTACGCCTCCGCGTTCTCCGCTCGGTTGAGTGTCGGCTCGAGCGGTACCGTGATCGATGCTCCGGCAGGATCGTAGTAATCCACCAGCGTCGCCTCGGATGCTCCGTCCGCCACGGCTTGCGGCTGCGACAGTATCAGCTCTCCGACCTGCTTGAACCGCTCGGCGTTCACCGTCTCCGCGATGCTCTCCTCGACCTGGCGGAGAGTGCGCTCCTTCGACTCGATCGCATGCCTGAGGCCGGTGACGATCGACTCCTTGGTGTGCGCGAACTCCTGCTTCGGAACGGCGGTGTTGTAGAAGACATCCGCCACTGCGTTCACGGACCGGCGCTCATGCTGGTTCTCGGCGGGATACTGCGCGCTCGGAAACGGGTAGAATGCCTCTGTATGTCCCTGATCGTCCGTGATGAGGACCGGAGTGAAGGCATCATTCCTGACCCCATCGAAGAAGCTCTCGAACGCGTCTGACAGGTCCGATCCGTCCCTGGACGCCCGAGCGACGATCTCGCGGGCGACGAACGGGCTGATGCCGGTGAACGTCTTCGTGAGCCACTTCGCCGCTTCGTCGTCGGACGCCGGTGGGGCGTCCGCGAAGGAGTCGGCCAGCAGCCCGGCGAATTCCTGCTTGTCGGTGGACAGCGGGTTGACCCTGTTCTGCGGAGGCGGAGCGACGTAGTCTCGGCCGGGGAGTACCTCCCGGTAGCGGTTCTTCGAGCGCCCGACCGGCTTGATGGCGCCGAGGATGCGCCAAGTCCCGTTCACGAGGACGATATTGCTGTGCTTGCCCATGATCTCGACGATCAGGGTGAGCACCTCGCCGTCGAACGCGCTGAACTTGATGTGGAGTATGCGGTCGAAATCAACCTGCTCCACGCCGATCAATCGGGCTCCCTCCAGGTGCTTGCGGAGGAGCATGACGAAGTTCGGCGGAGTCTTCGGATTCTCGCGCTTCACGGACGTCAGGTGAACGCGCGGGAACTGTGCGTCCGCGGAGATAAGCAGGGAGTAGTTCGCCCCGCCCGCTCGTATTCCGAGGACGAGATCGAGCGGCGTCGGCTGGTGGATCTTGTCGATCCGTCCGTTCACGAGTTGCGCATTCAGTTCTGAGGCCACCGCGGCCAGGATCACGCTGTCGTAGGTCATAGCAATACATTATAGCACAGCACGGAGCTCAGAGTGCGGGGTGAGAGAACCGGTTCTCCACTCCGCACTCCATACTCTGCACTCCGCATTCGGGGGTTTCCATGTTTCCATACGGCGCGCAGTATTACCGATCACCGAACCCGCCGCAGGTCGACTGGGACGATGACTTCCGCACGATGCGGGAGTACGGCTTCACCGTCGTCAAGGTCTGGGCGATGTGGAACTGGATACACGCCGCCGAGGACGAGTTCGACTTCAGCCACATCGACCGGCTGCTGGAATTGGCGGAGAGGCATGGGCTGAAGCTGATCATCAACACGATACTGGAGAATGCCCCGTACTGGCTGATCAACCGCAGCCGCGACCAGTTCTACGAGGCGTCGGACGGGCAGCGGTTCGAGCCGATCACACGATCGAACACCCCCGGCGGAGGATGGCCCGGGCTCTGCCTGGACAACGCGCCCGCACGAGCGACGGCGGAGAAGTTCCTGCGCGCCATCGGCTCGCGATACGTAGACCACCCCGCTCTCTGGGGCTACGACATCTGGAACGAGGTCTTTCAGGAGATCCACGGATACGCCGGATTCGAGGGGAGGTACTTCTGCTACTGCGACGCATCGAAGGCCCGGTTCGTCGAGTGGCTGAAGGCGCGCTATGGGAGCATCGAGGAGCTGAACCGGGTCTGGTATCGCCGATACGGGGACTGGAGCGATGTATATCCCCCGCGCTACCTCGGTGGCTACCCGGACTGGCTCGATTGGCTGAAGTTTCGCGTCGAGAATCAGCGCGATCAGATGCGCTGGCGGGTGAGCGTCATGCGCTCCGTGGACAGCAAGCACCCTCTCACGAGCCACGGGATCGCTTATACCCTCCACGGGCTCCCGACTCAGTTGACGAACGACTTCGACATCGCCCCGGAGGTCGATCAGTGGGGACTCTCCGCGTTCCCGATGGCGGCGAACCAGCACGCGAGCGACTACTTCCGCATGGTGGACCTGGTGCGGAGCGCGTGTCAGACCACGCCCCGTCTGTTGGGGCCGGAGTTGGAATCCGGCCCCAACAGACGGGAGTTCTGGCAGAACGAGCTTCAGGGCGGGCAGAGCGTGGGCGGCCTTGGACGGAGCCGAGTCGTCACCGGCCGCGACATCGCCCTCTGGAACTGGATGTCGTTCATGTGCGGCGCGACGGGACTGATGTACTGGCAGTGGCGCCCGGAACTCCTCGGCCAGGAGTCGCCGGGATACGGACTATGCCGTGTAGACGGCACGCCGACCGACCGCACCGATGCCGCCGGATGGTTCGCCCAGTTCATGAATGCGAATCCCGAACTGTCGGCCGCTGAGCCGATCAGGGGCGACGTTGCTATCCTTTTCCTGCCCGAGTCGGAGCTATTCACGTTCGTCGCCGATGGGAAGACGGACGCCTACGCGGACGACGCGCACGGGGTCTACCGCGCGCTGTGGAACGTCAACGTCCAGGTCGATTTCTGCACGATCGACAGGGTGGGGGACTACAAGCTGGTCCTGCTCCCCTTCCCGCTCATGATCGAGGCCGAACACGCTCGCAAGCTTGTGGAGTACGTGCGAAACGGCGGCGTTCTCGTCTCGCACACGGCCCCGGCTCAGCACATCGACCACGGGTACGCCTCCTTCCGCGTGCCGGGATTGGGGCTCGATGAGATGTTCGGCTGCGAGCAGGACGTTCTGGAGTACGTCCCTGCCATGGTGCAGGGAGACGTCGATCCCCCCGCCATCGAATGGCAGTCGATGCGCATCCCTTGCGCCGTCTACCAGGAGAAGCTCATCCCCACGGGCGGCACGGTCTTCGCGCGCTACTCTGATGGCACTCCTGCGGTGGTCGACCACTGCTTCAGCAGGGGAAAAGCGCGCTTGATCGGGACGTGTCTCGGCGCCTCGCACATCAGGACGCTCGATCATGAGCCCGAGTTGCTGATCCGCGATGGACTCCGCTTCGCCGGCATCGAACCGGCGATCCTCACGCTCGACACCGCCCTCAAGGCCCGGCTGATGAGGGGTGAGTTCGCGCACTACCTCTGGGTGCTCAACACCTCCTACGAGCGCCTCACATCCGAGGTGACGCTTTCTTTCTCGCTCGGCTCCTGGACGAACGCATCGGATCTCGTGACAGGCGAATCATCGCTCCTCACGCGGAATTCTCTCTCAGTCACGCTCGAACCGCTCACCGGTACGGTCTACCGCCTGGGATAGAGGGCGTGGCTGACAAGCTTCCTCTTGTCGGTGTTATGCTGTTGGGTGTAGAATGCCCGGGATGCACGTCTGCGCAGTTCAGAACCCGGAATCGTTCGATAGCCGAGGAAGACAGGAGGAGTCTGAATGCTCAAGGAGTTCAGGGAGTTCATCGCACGTGGAAGCGTCATGGACCTGGCGGTCGGTATCATCATCGGCGCGGCATTCGGGAAGATCGTCACGTCATTCGTGAACGACATCCTGATGCCGCCGATCGGTCTGCTTATGGGGCAGGTTGATTTCAGCAACCTGTTCGTCAATCTTTCCCCACAGCCGTTCACGACGCTGGCGGATGCGCAGAAGGCCGGCGCTCCGGTGATCGCATACGGTCAGTTCGTCAACACGGTCATTGATTTCCTGATCGTGTCCTTCGCGATATTTGTGGTGATCAAGCAGGTCAATCGCATCAAGGGCCCGGCGCCGGTTGCCGAGCCAACCACGAAGGAGTGCCCGTACTGCCTGTCGTCCATCCCGGTGAAGGCAACGAAGTGCGCGCACTGCACCTCTGATATCAGCTAGCTTGCGACTCCATGCGCTCCATGACGCCGGGGGCGGCCATCTGCAGATGGCCGCCCCCGAGGGGTATCGTGTTCTCTATTAGTGATCAGTGATCAGTAGTCAGTGATTGCGGTGGCGCGAATCTGCGGATAGAGGGTCGTGCCGTCTTTGAAGCACGAACTGATACCGGTGACCACCACCAGCGAGTCCTTCGCCGGGACGCTGAGTCCGCAGGGCAGGACCTTGATCCCCTTGAAGCCGGAGTTGTCCGCACGAGCGCTTCCGTCGTCCACGTAGAAGAAGCCGCTTTCGGCGTGGGTGACCTTTCCGGCGGTGGAGATGAGCAGCCCGATATTGTTAAGCCCCGCTCCTTGAGCGACGCCCGACTGTCCCTCATGATCGCCTCCGCCGATGTTCCGTCCGATCATCTCCAGTGGCTCGATCGTGCCGCTTCCGGCGGGAGAGACGGCCGACGCCTGGATATACCGCTCGCCGTCGGAGTTCGTCTTGATTACACCGGACACGTCCACGCCCTGTCCCGGCGCATACCCATGGCCCGTCATGTTCACCCTGATGCCGCTCGATCGATCAGGCGCTGCGACGTAGAAGTGATCGGCAAATGAGGCGCTCACGACCGAGCCGACCAGCGCGACCTTTGCGTTGTCAGAGGCAGCCTTTGCATCGGTCGGCGAGACGCAAGGAAGGGATCCGAGGTCGATATCGCGCCGAAGGACCTGTCCAGCCGCGAGGCTTTGGCGGGTGTACGTACGACTCGGATAGCCTGCCTTCGAGACGGTGATGGTGTAAGTCCCCGGCGGGAGCTTGAGGAATGCGTAGGTGCCGGTAGCATCGGTCTGCATGGAGCGAGTCACCGGACCGTTAATAGTCACCGTCGCCTTGTAGATCCATGACCCGTAGATGGGATCGTCCTGAGCTGCGTCGGTCACGTTGCCGAAGATGATCCCGGTGGTCGGTGATTCCTTCCAGGGCATGGCGGGGACCGGTGCGGGATTCTGGAACATGTTGGCCTTGATGGTGTTGTAGAACAGCGTCTCGCTTCCATGCTTGACCGTAGTCTTTCCGCTGTCGAAAACCGGCTTTCCGGGGTGGGCCGGGTCCTCCATGCCGATAGTGAACCCGTAGCGGAAGATGCCGAGTCCTACGCCGTTCGCCCGGCTGTACTGCCACTGGGTGAGGATACCCGACATGACGTTCATGTAACCGCCTATGCCGTCAATCACGTGCCTGCCAGTGGAGGCCTGCATGTTCTTGAGCCAGTTGCTCCAGAGTCGGTGATCGCCCTGCTGATCGCCGCCGCAATAGGTCTGTCCGCCGTATGTCCAGCAGGGCTCGGAGGCGGTGCACCATTCCCGCTTGTAGTTCATCAGGATATTGACATCTATGATGCCTTCCTGCATCCAGCCCTTATGATCCTGGCAGACTTCCGAGTAAGCGCGCGTGCCTTCGAAGTTCACGCTCGGATCGGGGCCCGACCAGCCTATGCTATCCACGGTCATCTTGATCCGGGGATTGATGTGCGTGGCCTCGACGTAGCATTTCCGCACCAGGTCGGTGACCTGACGCCGCTTCCAGGCGGCCCAGACCGGCCAGTTGGGGTGTGAAGTCGACGTGGGCGGGTAATAGCCGTACTCGCTCCGGAAACGCTCTTTGGCAATGGGGTTGTACCCGTACTGGTTTCCATCATAGCGAACGTAGTCGAAGTTGAAGCCGTCCAGGTCGGGATACTTACTGACGATCTCCTTCACGATCCTGCAGACATAATCCTGAGTTCCGGGGCACCCTGGGTCGAGCAACTGTGTGCTCTGAACCCCCGCATTGGTGTAGGTGGCCCAGTCGTCAAGAGTGCTGTTCATCGCTACTCGGTAGGTGAGTATCCACGCCCAGCACTCCATGTTCCGAGCGTGAGCCTTGGCAATCAGATCAGCCAGGGGGTCATAGCCCGGCTGAACGTCGCTCGCCCAATTCTCGATATCCGAATCATAGTAGCACCCGGCGACGATTCGTATCTCCGGAATCACAACGTTGAAGTTGTTGTTCGCCAGCGTGTTGATGACTGTGCTGGTCGCCGTTGGGTTGGCGAATTCGCTGGCATAGCCGTATACCCACGCCATGCGGTATTCAGGTGGATCGGCCGATACCGATGCCTGGCAGAATAAGAGCGCCGTGAGAATCAGCAAGATGGAAATGTTGGATCGCCTGGACATTTGTTGTTACCCTCCCACGTTACTATCCCACAAATACGACGATTTGTCAACAAATATGACACCTTCGGGTACGTCTACTTACGGTTGGTCAGCCCCTTGCTATGCCGCCGGCATGGTTCGCAAGATCGGTGGCGCGCTGTCCCATACTTGACAAGCATGACTATGTCGAGCGAAGCGTATCGAGACGGGCCATCCACTGAACTCGAACGCATCCGAAGGATTCCGATCCGGCGAGGTCAAACCTAGCATTGACAGACCAAGCAAAGGAAAGGAACGTGGCATGAACAAGGCTCAGGAGTACTACGAAAGGGTCACCGAGGTTCTTGCAAAGATCAACGATACCCAGCAGGACCAGATCCAGGCGGCCGCGAAGATGATCGCCGACAGCATCGCGGACGGGAAGATCCTCTATCTGCTCGGCGGCGGACACTCGCTGATGGTTGCGGCAGAGGCATACCACCGCGCGGGCGGACTCGCGCCGGTCGATATCATCCACGACAAGAGTTTTGGCCGCGCTGAACGATGCCAGGGCTACGCGAAGCAGCTCCTCGACTGGTATGACCCCGCGCCGGGATCGGTCATAGTGATCATCAGTAACTCGGGCCGGAACGCGCTTGGCATCGAGACTGCGCTGGAGTGCAAGGAGCGCGGGGTGAAGTCTATCGCCATCACCTCGCTGAATCACTCATCGGCGGCCGAGAGCAGGCATCCCTCGGGCAAGCGGGTCTTCGAGATTGCCGACATCGTCATCGACAACTGTGGTATACTCGGAGACGCGATCCTCGACGTCGAGGGCGTCCAGGGCAAGATCTGCCCGACGTCCACCATCGCGGGTGCGATGATCGTTGACATGATCATGGCGCAGGTCGTCCAGAACCTCGTCGATCGCGGGATGACGCCGCCGGTCTTCATCAGCGCGAACGTAGACGGCGGCGACGAGCACAACAAGAAAGTCTTCGCGAAGTATCAGCATTTGATCAAGGGACTCTGAGAGAATCCAGGAGTCAGGAGCCGGAATCGGGAATGTTTGGAAGAATAGCCTGCCTAGTAGGAATCGGTATGCTCAGCATCGGTATCGCATCGGCCGCACCGAAGTACGATCCATCGCCGTTCGGGATGAACGGGCTCAAGCTCGTTCACGCCCGCAACACGCCCAATATCTGGAAGAACGCCGAAGTGACCGCCAAGGTCATGAAGGACGCCGGCATCTACTGGGACCGCCTGGAGATGTGGTGGCATGTCGTCGAGCCGGAGAAGGGCAAGTTCGACTGGACGTTCTGCGATCAGGTCGTGGAGTTCTACAAGAAGCAGAACATCAATGCGATGGTCCTCCTGTGCTACTCCAGCGCCTGGTCGGACAACACTCCTCCTGCTACCGACGAGGAGCGTGCGGCATACGCGAACTACGTCTATCAGATGGTCAATCGCTACAAGGATACGGTCAAGGTCTGGGAGATCTGGAACGAACCGAACATTCCGAACTTCTGGAAGACACCGAACGTGAGGGACTATACTCTCATGCTCCAGGAGGCCTACAAGGCCGCGAAGAAGGCCGATCCGGATTGTGTGATCCTCGCGGCGGCGACCAGCGGCGCGGACTTGCAGTTCATCGAGGGCATCCACGCAAACGGCGGCTGGGACTACTGCGACGGCATCTCGATCCATCCATACTCGATGGCGGGCGGCCCGGTGTACCAGCGGCTCGACAAGATCCTGCGCCAGACACAGGAGCTGATCGCTTCCAAGGGTCGGCCGAAGAAGCTCTGGATCACCGAAATGGGCTGGACCAGCCACAACGCGGAGGAGGATCGTCGTCAGGCGATCTATCTCATCCAGTCACATGCCATCGCACTCGCAAACGGCGTGGAGCAGCTCCAGTGGTTCTGCCTCGATGACTGGGCAGAGAAGTGGGGGCTCGTTCGCACATTCGATCCCGTCGATGTGAAGCCTTCCTACAAAGCGTATCAGATGATGACCAAGGCGCTCGGCTCCCCCGGCAAGTGCGCGGAGTTCGAGGGATACGCAACCGTCGGCAGGGAAGTGGCGTGCTACGTCTTCAAGAAGGCCGACGGGAAGCGCGTGCTCATCATGTGGGGCGGCGGCGAGGGCCGGAAGCCGGTCACTCTCCGGCAGAAGAGCGGCCTCGACGCGGTGGATATCCTGGGGAACGAGATCGACGTCAAGGAGGGCAGGTTCACCGTCGATGAGGTGCCGGTCATCGTCACCAACGTCGATGCGAAGCTCCTGGGCGCGGTCAGCAAGGCCGCCAACCCGCACTGCGAGCGGCCGGGGCGGAATCAACTCAACAACGGGTCGCTCGACGTAAACCACGGGCGGCATCCCGGCTGGTGGAACCCCGGCCGGTTCGAGGGGTCCGCGAAGGACGGCACGCTGGAGACGAGCGATGCGGGCAGGAACGGCTCGAAGTGCGTCTCGATCTCGAAGTCGGGCGCTCGATGCGCGTGGGACGCCACCCCGATCCCGGTCGATCCCGGCAAGAAGTACAAAGTGACCGCCTGGATCAAGACTCAGGACGCGACCGGGAACAATCAGATTGCGCTCTACTGGTACAAGGGCAACATGTGGACCTACACCGGCGAGGTGAGGTCTGAGAGCGTTACGGGCACCTCGGACTGGCGCAAGGTGACGGTCGAAGGCGCCTGCCCGGCGGATGCTTGCCTCGTCCGGGTGAACCTGATCAGCGAGAACAACACCGGCCAGACCTGGTTTGACGATATCGAGTTGAGCGAGGAGTAGCAATGGAAGACACGAAGGGCAATCCGAACGTCGAGCAGATCATCGACGCGACCATCGATAAGTATAAAGAATATGTCAACCCGACGCTCGCCAACCTCATGCGTTTCGCCGGGTTCGGCGACGTGGAGGCATCGGCGCAGGGGTGCATCGTGACCGACGTCTCGGGGAACGAGTACATCGACTGTCTCGGCGGATACGGCGTCTTCAGCCTCGGTCACCGCCATCCGGAGGTAGTGGCGGCTGTCCATGCTCAACTCGACAGGATGCCGCTGTCGTCGAAGATCTTCTTCGGCAAGCCGCTCGCCGATCTCGCCGAACTCCTCGCCGAGATCACACCCGGCAGGCTGAAGTATTCCTTCTTCTGCAACAGCGGCACGGAAGCCGTCGAGGGCGCTCTCAAAGCCGCGCGCATGCACACCGGCAAGTCGAAGTTCATCGCGACCGTCGCCGGCTTCCATGGTAAGAGCATGGGATCGCTCTCCGCCACTGGGCGCGATGTCTACAAGTCGCCGTTCGAACCGCTGATTCCGGGGTTTGCGCATGTCCCGTTCGGCGATGCTCAGGCCGTCGAGGATGCCTTCACCGACGACACCGCCGCGGTCATCGTCGAGCCGATCCAGGGCGAGGGTGGAATCCGCGTGCCCTCGGATGACTACCTTCCCAAGCTGCGCGAACTCTGCACGCAGAGGGGCGCGCTCCTCATCATGGACGAGGTCCAGACCGGCCTCGGGCGCACCGGCAAGCTCTTCGCCTCGGAGCACTGGGGCGTCGAGCCGGATATCATGACGCTGGCGAAGGCGCTCGGCGGAGGAGTCATGCCGATCGGCGCGTTCATCGCAACCCCCGAGATCTGGGAGGCGGTCTTCTCCGAGAACCCGCTGATGCACACCTCGACGTTCGGAGGGAATCCGCTCGCCTGCACTGCTGCACTGACCGCCATCAACGTCATCCGGCGCGACAAGCTCTCCGAACGGTCGGCGAAGCTCGGAGAGCGGTTCATCGCAGGCCTGAACGGGGTTCGTGAGAAGCACCCGAAGGCGCTGGCGGAGGTCCGGGGCATGGGGCTGATGATCGGCGTCGAGTTCACGCACGAGGACGTCGGCGAACTGGTCATCGGCGGACTTGCGCGTCGAGGAGTCATCGCCGCCTACACGCTCAACAACCCGAAGGTCATCCGCTTCGAGCCGCCGCTCATCATCACCGAGGAGCAGATCGACCAGGTCGTCGGCATCTTCGACGAGTCGGTTGCCGAGGCGCTCGAGATGCTGGAGGGGATTCTTTAGGCGGCAGACGGCAGATCGCGGCTAGGAAACGATGTTCGGGCAGGAGTACAACTCCTGCCCGTGCCGGAGGTACACTTCCCTCCCGACCGTGTATCGACAACAGGGCGATCCTCCCGATCATTACAGCGCACCCCCTTTCCATCCCTTTCCACTCCCGGGATCTCTAGGCGACTCCGTCGCAGTCCGGGCACTGAACTTCAGAGAGAGGCTCTCCGATCCTCTCTCTCCATTCCTGGGATCTCCGGACGACTCTGTCGTCCAGTGCCGGACGACAGAGTCGTCTGGAGACCGGGGGGAAGATCACTCAGCGCTTTTTCGTCCCCTCACACACCATTTTCCGCAAACCACGCAGGATGATTATCCGCGATGGGTAATCATCCTATCGTGACTCTCCCAACAGACGAGAATCGAACAGAAGAAAGCCGGCTACCTGAGCAGCCCGATCCGCCCGTCTCCGACCACGAGATCGAGCGCGCGATCAGGTTCTCCTACGCCCAGGCGATGGTCAGCGCGATCTATGCGGCATCGACCGGCGGAATGTTCCTGATCGGCTTCGCGCTGCAGCTTGGTGCGAACAACGTGCAGATCGGGCTCATGAGTACGATCCCGATGCTCACCATCGTGGTTCAGCTTCTCTCCGCCGTGGTCGTGGAGCGAGGGGTTAGCCGCCGCCGACTTACCATCATCAGTTCCCTCTTGAACGTGGCGGGGTGGGGGCTCATCGTCTTCCTGCCCGCCGTCACCAGGGGCATGTCGGAGGATCTCCGTATCGGCGTCCTGATCGGCATCATCACGCTCAACACGGTGTTCGCCTACATAGCAGGAAACGCGCGATCGAGTTGGATCGGTGACCTGATTCCGGCGAAACAGCGCGGCATGTTCTTCGGGCGATTGCTCATGTATGCGGGGATCATCGGCGCGGTGCTCTCGATTATCGAGGGCAAGTTCCTCGACCACCTCAAGACCATCGGCACCGAGGGATTCAGTTGGCTGTTCCTCTTCGGAATGGTCTTCGGGCTGGTGAACGTCCTGCTGTTCATTCCCCAGTCCGATGTCCCTCTGATGCGCCACCAGGCGCGCAGGCGGTTCCGGGAGATGGTGCGCGACACCATCTCCAACCGGGCGCTGATGGCGGTGATGGTCTATGCCGTGGTCTGGTCGCTCACGACGATCGCCGCGCCGTTCTACGCCACGTACATCCTGCGCGATCTGAAGATGTCGTTCCTCGGCTTTGGAATACTCGGCGGTGTTTCGACGATCACGATGCTGCTGTCATCGCCGTTCTGGGGACGGATCGTGGATCGGTACGGATGTCGTCCGGTGTTGATCGCGTGCACGGCCTACCTCGCGCCGACTCCGCTTGTGTGGTTCTGGCTCACCAAGCCGGCATATGTCTATGCGACGGTTATCCCTCTGAACCTGATCGGGGGATTTGCCAGTGCGGGGATCTCGGTCGCCCTCAACACGCTGATCTACAAGGTGACGCCGAGCGCGGGACGGTCGGTACAACTCGCGGTGTACTCCGTGATCGTCATCCTGCTCGCCGCACCGATGCCTGCCATCGGCGGCCACCTGCCCGATTGGCTGAAGGCGCTGGGCATCAACGCCGATGTTCGCTGCACTTTCTACGTAACGATTCCCATCATGCTGGCGGCGACACTCGCGGCGAAGTTCATCGGGGAGACGGATGCGAGCCACGCAGGGGAGATGGTGCGCAACCTGCCCGGCCACGTGAGGCGTCCGGGGACACTCGAGGCCGACGAAGAGGCATAGGTGTCTCATATCCCATGCGCGCCATCGGCCCCACGAGTCTCATTCGCTCAGCAACTCCGCCGCGACCGCGCCCGCAGCAGATGCCGCCAGGAAGAACTCCCGGTCTTCATCAACGGAGCGGCCCATCGTCGTTACTCTGATCCCCTTGTCGGCAAGCTCCTTCAGCCCCGGTTCGCCGTCCATGATGCGCGTCTCGTGGCCGCACCATCGGAGCGCGGAGGCCAACTCCGCCTCCACGTGCTGCAGGCGGTCCTCACGCAGGAGCGGCAGCGCGACCACTGAGGGTGCGAGCGCGATTTCGCCGAGAACCGTCCGGGTGTGGTGGCTGACTCCCCGGTGCCTCTCGCGCGGATCGGCCCAACTGATCCGCGGGACGATGACCGGCGTGCCTCCGAGGATGCGGGTCGCATTTGCGGCCTCTCCCTGCTGGAGTCCGGAGAAGCCGTATTTCGTGCCGGTGCCTGCATTTCCCGGTCCCTGGGAGACGATGACGACGTCCGCTTCCACGACCTGTTTGGCGGCGATAAGCGCTGAGTAGATGTTGATCGCCTCGATATCTCCCCCGAACGCCTGGCCGGCGGTGATCGTGGAGTCCAGTAGGCTCTTGTCTCGGAGTTCGACCACAAGGCGGCTGAGACCGATTGGAAGCGCCGCTCCGTCCGTCATGACGTACGCTACCCGGCGCTTGTGACCTGCGAGAGCTTTCACCGCGGCGGCCGCCGGTGCAATCTGGCTGTGGAGCTCGGCGCAGATCACCGGCATGCCCTCCAACGATTCGAAGTCACGCATCGCCTCGCTGTAGAGGCTGTCGTCCTCCTCGATGGACAGCACGGCATGCTGGAGCGGGGTGTACCGGAGCTTCATGATGTGCCCCGGTGTCGGCTCGGTTTCCTGCGCCGGCCTGCTCAGGTTGGCGATGACGAAATGCGCGCCCCCGGTGCCGAGTCCGAGATCGACTGCGGTGGTGTTCAGCAGTACCTCATCGCCGTTCTCCACCGTGCCTGTCAGCGGCGGGTAGTTGACCGCGCACGACGCCGTGCCGTCGATCTCGACGATGAGCTCCTGCACGGCCGACCGGTCGGTCGTGATTTTGGTGACTCTACCAATGTGTCTGTTTAGCATCTTACTAGCAAGGATGACCGGGATGTTCGGGATGGGATCAGTGATGGAGTACCCATCCACGGCCTCCCATACTCCCGTGCGACTATCACTCCTGTTCTACTTCCCCGCCGCGACCTTGATCAGTTCCGCGACCATGTCCGCGCACTTCACGAAGTCGGAGATCGTGATGCTCTCGTCCACCGAGTGAGGCTTCTCGTAGCCGACACCGATGACGGTCGCCGGGAAACCTCTCGCGTTGAAGATGCTCGCGTCGCTCCCGCCGCCGGTCTCGTGGAGTTCCGGCTCGATGCCGACTCGCCTCGCCGCCTCGAGTGCGAGCTTGACGACCTCATCGTCCTCGGAGAGGCGGAAGGTACTGTACGAGCGCTTGACCTCGATATCGACGGTTGCGCCCATCTCGTTGGCTGCCTCGTTGAAGCACTCGATCATGTGCCGGACCTGCGCATCGAGCTTCTCGTCGTTCCGGCTCCGAGCCTCGCCTCGAACCTCGCAGAACTCGGGGACGATGTTTCGGGCGGTACCGCCGCTGATGACACCGATGTTCGCGGTTGTCTCATCGTCGATCCGACCGAGTCTCATCTTTGCGATCGCTTTGCTCGCAACCACGATGGCGCTGATGCCGTCCTCGGGACGCGCGCCGGCGTGGGATGCTTTGCCGTGGACCTTGATCAGGATGTTGTCGTGGGAGGGAGCGGAGACTGTGACACATCCGACGGGCTTGCCCATATCGAGCACGAAGGCGCACTTCGACTTCAGCATGTCGTAGTCCCAGTGCCGCGCGCCGGAGAGGCCGGTTTCCTCGCTGATGCTGAACATGATCTGGATATCGCCGTGCTCGATCCCCTGCTCCTGGATAAGGCGGATGCCCTCGAGGATAGCCGCGATACCTGCCTTGTCGTCTGCTCCGAGGATCGTCTTGCCGGTCGAGCGGATCGTGTCGCCCTCCATCACGCAGCCCCAGTCATCCGCGGTCGGCGAGACGGTGTCCATGTGCGCGCTAAGCAGGATCGGGATCGCGTCGGCGACCGTCCCCTTCAGGTTGCCGATCACGTTGCCCGTGTCGCCGTTGATATGTTCTCCCGCATTGTCGCGCAGAACCTCACAGCCGAGTCCTTTGAGGTCGATCGCCAGGATATCGGCGATCTCCTTCTCATGCCCGCTCGGGCTGTTCACCGCCGCCAGGCGGAGAAAGTCGTTGATAAGTCGTTCTCGGTTAGCCATTCGGTTCTCCTTAGAAATCATACTCGTACTCCTAATCGTAATCGTACTCCGCCTTTTCCTCCTGCATACGATCGGCCGTACTCTCAGCCAGCCGGATGAGCATGGATACGATTCGCCGCAGCTTGCCTTTGCCACATTCAACATCGCTGGCCTGAAGCAGTCCCTTCGCTACGATGACGTCCAGACAAGCCGCGCACTCCAACGCGGAGCCGCAAGCAGCATCGAGATATCGGCACCGATCGCGAAGGGAGCGTTTGGCATTACCCTCGGCAATGTTCAGCGGAATGCTTGTGGAAGCTCTGTCAAGCTGGTCCCTTACAGCGCTCTTGCCGGTCATAGCACGGGCAATATCGTCAGCCCAAGCGACGAAGGAAACAGCTTCTCGTGGTCAAACGCTCTGTTCGCCATGCTGACTCCTCGATTGGGATTACGAGTACGATTACGAGTAGGGACTACAGCGTCAACGTTACCTTGCTCAGTCCCCTCGGCCTGTCCGGATCGTGTCCCTTCACTACCGAGAGATACTGCGCGAACAACTGGCCGGCCACGATGTACACCAGCGGACTGTAGGGCTCGTCCACCACGACCGGCAGCTTGACCGGGATCGTAGCGGTCTTCAGGATCTCTTCCTCGCTGGAGAAGATGATCGTCTCGACATCCCATCCCTCAAGTTTCTGCGCCAGTTCCATCATCGTCGGGTACCCCTTGCCGGGCGGCGCGTACATGAAGACCGGGAATCCGGCATCCACCACCGCGATCGGTCCGTGCATCAGGTCGGCCATGGAGAACGGCTCGGCAGAGACGTAGCACGTCTCCGCGAGCTTTAGAGCGGCCTCCTTGCTGGTGGCATAGTTCATGCCCCGCGCGACGACCTTGCACTCCTCCATGTATCTGTACCGCTGTGCTATCTCTTCTATCCGGCTCTCGACCTGGAAGACCCTGGATGTCATGCCCACGGCGGCCTCCAGATGCGGGATGAGGTCGTCTTCACCCACAAGCATGTCGGAAATCATGTAGATCAGCGCCAGCGTTGTCGTGTAGGTCTTGGTAGCGGCCACGCTCTTCTCCTCACCTGCATGGCAGAGCAGCGTGTAGTCGGCCACCTGGGTCAGTTCCGAGCCATTCACGTTGGTGATCCCCGCGGTCAGGGCACCCATGCCCTTGACCCGCTTTAGGAACTCGACGACGTCGGTGGACTCGCCGGACTGCGAGATGCCGATTACCAGTGTATTGGAGAGATCGAACTCCGCATTGTAGAGAGTGATGACCGAAGGGGCAGCCAGCGATACGGGTATCCCGTTGGCTATCTCGAAGAGGTACTTACCGAAGACCGCCGCGTTGTCGGACGTTCCGCGGGCCACCATGACTACGGACCTGATCTCTTTGTCCTTGATCGCGCGGCAGAGCTCCAGCACGTTGGCTCTCTCCGCGTCGATTACCTTCTGCAGCACTTGAGGTTGTTCGTGGATTTCGTCAAGCATGAATGACATAGACTTCATTGTCTCCTTGGTGTTACATAGCCCTGTCAGTCTGAGCGGAGCGAAGAACCCGGCTGACGGGTTCCTCCACGATACATGGACGACTCCTGTCGTCCATGTATCGCTCGCGTCGCTCAGAACGACGGTTTGTTGATCAGAAATGATCCGGCAGCCAGAATACCGGATACTGCCTCGGGAAGAGCGCCGAAATGATCTCCGTGACCTCCCTGGTTGTCTCAATATCCAACTCCTCGACATTCTTGATCCCGAGAAGCAGGCAGAAGAAGTCGCTCTGGCTGATCGGGACGCGGGTCGGTCTCTCGCCGCCGAGGGAGACTTCCCCATCGGTGACGGACAGCACCAGCCGTCCCATCTCCGTATCGAGGCTCACCGAGCCCGACGGCGCGCCCGATTTCTTCGCCCGGATCTGCAGTTCCGGCAGGAGCTTCCGGGCGAGCGACCTCATGTTAGTGACCATACACATGGCGCCGAAATACTCGCGGAACTCGAGGCTCTTGACGTTGTTGCGGATGGCCTGGAGGAGCGTCGGTTCCTCTGGGGGCAGGAGTTCGAGCGTCGTAACGCCCTTTGCCATCGCCTGAGGCGCGGCCGCACGTAGCAGCGAATCCAGGCAGCCCTCACAGCCGCTCAGACAGCCCGTCTCCTGCACCTGTAGTATTCGGCGGTCGACCTGGGTCTTCGCGTAGAGGTACCCGACAACCGAGCCGTCACGCTCTGCAACCAACGTGTCCTCCTCTGCGCCGAATCGTGGCATCACGTAGTCTCGCCAGTACTCCGGTGTTCGGATCGTGGTGAACGCCCTGTGCCGGTTGAACGACTCATGGACCTTCATCAGCGCCCGAAAGTCTTTCTCTCGCGCGCAGGGACGGACCTTGTAGTCTGAGGAATCACCAGCTATGTCGTCGCGGAGATCGCCCGCGTAGAACCTGATCGGCACCGACCGCCAGCCGAGCCGCGCGTAGAAGTCGCAGATGCCGGTGAACAGCACCGAGAAATCGAAGCCCTCTCGCTTCATCACGCGGATGACGTCCTTGAGGAGTTGGGTATTGAGCCCTCGACCGCGGTAATCCGGGTCGGTGACGACGTTCCCGATTCCGCCCATGACGAGTTCGGCGCTTCCTACGTACACGCGGCGCTCGACCACCTGCACCGCGCTGACGATGCGTCCGTCCTCCTCGCATACGCGAGTGTATGCCCGGCGATACCATGGGTCGCCGTAGAAGTACGGAATGAACAGGCTTCTCGGCGCCGGAGAGAACACCTTCTCCCACAGGTCGAGGCATTCCTCGAACTCGGAGGGTCGTATCGCGCGGAAAACGGGCATCTGAGACTCCCTTTCAGGATGGTTGGTCCCGGACATCGACATGAAGGCCGGCAGTTCGGAGAGCGCGTATTCTCACCGGAACGCCAGCCTTCGCGGATCAACAGATAGGGCTACTGTCCTGTTCGCGATCAGAACCTCAAATCCCTCTCACCGGATCGTATCCGCTCGAGGTATTCCCTGGTCTTTTCGCGCCTCTTCTCGCTCTTGATCGACTCCAGCTCTCTGGCGATTATCCGATCGCCGAGCTCACGAAGCTCCTCATCGCCGTAATCTTCCAGGTACTCCTGCAGGGTGAGCATCGCGTTCGGCTGGCAGACGTTGGCGATCTGGCCGGTTTTCGCAAGCTGCATGAACCTGTCCCCCGTGCGGCCCTCTCGATAGCATGCGGTGCAGTAGCTGGGGATGTAGCCGTCTCGGATCAGGCCCTTCAGAACGTCCGTCGGTGTGCGGTGATCCTCCGTCTCGAACTGCGGGGTGGTCTCGAAACCGAGCTTGCCCGCGTGGGCATATCCCCCGACTCCGGTGCATGATCCGGCGCTCACCTGGGAGATGCCGACCGCGATGACCTCCTCCCGGTAACCCTGAGGCTCTCGGGTGGAGAGTATCATGCCCGTGTAGGGCACGGCCAGCCGCAGGACCGCTACCAGCTTCTTGAAGTCGTCATCCGACACCAGATAGGGGAAGTCCTTCGAATCGACTCCCTCCGCTGCCCGTATGCGCGGCACCGAGAGAGTATGCGGGCCGACGCCGAATACCGCCTCCATGTGCTCAGCGTGCATCAACATGGCTACGGTGTCGTATCTCCAGTCGTACAGGCCGTAGAGCACGCCGAACCCGACGTCATCGATCCCGGCGGTCATGGCGCGGTCGTGAGCCTCCGTATGCCATTCGTAGTTGCGCTTGGGGCCGCCTCGATGAACCTCCAGGTAGGTCGGCTTGTGATATGTCTCCTGGAAGAGAATGTACGTGCCGATGCCCGCGTCTTTCAATCTGCGGTAATCCTCGACTGTCGTCGCCGCGATGTTGACGTTGACCCTGCGGATCTCGCCCCTGTCGAACTTCATGGAGTAGATCGCCTCGATGCACTCGATGATATAGTCCAGCGGGCAGTTCACCGGGTCCTCCCCGGCTTCCAGCGCGAGCCGCTTGTGGCCCATGCTCTCGAGAACGCGGACCTCCTCCTTGAGTTCCTCGATGCTGAGCTTCCGGCGCGTCATGCAGTGGTCGCGGTTGTAGCCGCAGTAGGAACAGCGGTTGACGCAGTAGTCGGAGAGGTAGAGCGGGGCGAACATGACGATTCGCCGGCCGTAGATGTGCTCCTTGATCTTCTTTGCGAGCGAGAACATCTCCGAGAGGATGTCGGGGTCTTCCACCTCGAAGAGGACCGCAGCCTCCCGGTGGGTCAGTCCTTTGAACTCCGCGGCCTTCTCCAGGATCGCCCGGACGCGCTCGGGATCGCGCGCCTCATTCTTAGCGAGACTCAGCGTTTCGACTATCTCATCGTGAGAGATGAACTCGTTCGAGTCCATGGATTTCGGGTCGTACATTACTGCCTCCGTTCCAACGGTGACCGTCATCCTGAATCGATCTCAGCATGACAAC
>Ga0208826_1000944_pt1 | contig 26932 bp, 33 predicted proteins | sample AD_UKC115_MetaG_FD_184451 | JGI IMG/M metagenome (GOLD analysis project Ga0208826, IMG submission 184451) | Active sludge microbial communities of municipal wastewater-treating anaerobic digesters from Hong Kong - AD_UKC115_MetaG (SPAdes)... | ecosystem: Engineered > Bioreactor > Anaerobic >...
AAAAAAGTAAGCAAATCTGTTTGCTGAAAAAACCCATCCTCCTCTTACGACATCTCCATATTATCCGGTTCCGTTCAACAGGCGGCTTCATTGTTGGTGCTGCGCACCCAACGAAGCCTTAGTTGTTGTGTGCAGCCCTTCTTTCAGTCGTTCACTTATCTGTCGTGTCGGATTGTCGCTGTACTTTGGCTTGGTAGCTCATTTGCATTTTTCTGTTTGGCTTGGTGCGGTTGCGAAAATGCAAATGCGTTACCAAAAGTGAGTGCTGTCTTGCCCGTTATGTCCGTAATTTTCATTTCTCAACGTCCTGCAATATGCTCATTTGTTGTATGGCTATTTTGTTGAGCTTTATCAGCCGTTCTTTTTGTGGTATTTTTCGTTGATGAAAACTACGTTTAGGTTTTCCATATTTGATAGACAAATCAGTTCATTGATTGTCGCATAAACTCTGATATTCCCTTTCAGTTCAGGATTGGCTTCTCGCCATAGTATGGCAGTCATTCCAAACTATGCAACATTTAAAACATCTGCTTCGTTGGCATAAATGATTGATGTCTGTGCAGAAGAAAGTTCTTTTGGAATTAGGTTATGCTTGAAGGCATATGTGTGAATGTGATAATTGAGTTTTGCTAATTCTCGTTTTGCATCCAACCAAATTGTTTTTGTTCTTCCTCTTTAAGTCATTGAAATTCGGTTATCAAATACAACTTAAACGGAACGATGCTTGCTGAACCAAATTCAAAAGCAATGTCTTTGTGTGCATACATTCCACTGTACTTTCCTTTCTTTACAATAATGCCTACGGCATTCGTTTTTTCAATCCACTCTGAAATGCTCAACACAAAACTGGGTAATGCCGCTTGTGTTTTAAAGTGGTCAAATTCCACCAATTAAAAATTTGGGTTGTTGATTTGCTCTCAAGTTTCAAAAATTCAAGCGTATATCGGGTTCTTATCCAATTTTTGATGATATCGGCAGCACGGCTTTCACTTACTATGGCGTTTGCCATATCGGTAAGCAAGATATAATCCGTTCCTCAACCGATATAATCGCAATTTCTGTATCTTTTACATTAATTTTTGCCATACTGAAAAGTTCGTAATAATGTAGATTAGAGAACATCGTAGCAATGAGAATGATTAAATGTTCATCTTGTTTTCAACTCGTTTTCTTATAATTCAGAATCGCCCATCCATTCAGCAACATAGCAAACCCAATCATTATAATAAAATGATTTTTGATGTCGGCAAAGCCGCTTCCTTTTAAAACAATCATTCGCACTACTTCAATAAAATAGGTAACGGGACTGCACTTTGCTATGATGTAAGCCCATTGCGGCATTCCGTCAAGTGGGGTGAACAATCCGCTCATCAGCATAAAAATCATCATAAAGAAAAAGGCTACCGACATTGCCTGCTGTTGTGTTTCGGCAAATGTGGAAATGAGTAATCCCAATCCCATTAAAGCAACCAGATAAATTGACAAATAACCATACAACAAAAGCAAACTTCCGACAGGAACAATGCCGTAAAAAAAATAAGCTACAATGTGCAATCCAACACTAAAAATAAACATTCCGATTACCCAAAACGGAATGAGCTTTCCTAAAATGAACTGATATTTTTTTATGGGTGTAACATTGATTTGTTCTATGGTTCCGACTTCTTTTTCTTTTACAATATTCAACGAACACATATAAGCCCCTACCATTGTTACCAACACAACCAAAATACCCGGAACCATAAAAACCCGATAATTCATAAATGGATTGAACCAACTGGATGATGTTACCTCAATTATAGGTGCAGGATTAAATTTATCGGACTGTACCCATTGTAGTCGAATATCATTGTTGTATGCCGTGATAATCTGTGCGAGATAAGTACCGCCCAATCCTGCTTTTACGCCATTGATTGCATTAACGGCAACAAACAATTTTTGCTCATTCTCACGAACTATGTTTTTTTCAAAGCCCTGCGGTATTTCTAAAATTAAATCGGATTTGTCTTTTTCAATTTGACTAAATGCACGTTGAAATGAATTGCCGTAATCTGCCAATTGGAAATATCCCGAAGCAGTAATTTTTGAAATCAGTTTTTGTGAATAGGTAGAATGGTCGTGGTCAACGATCGAAATATTGATGTTCTTTACTTCGTAATCTGCTGCCAATGGAAGTATGAGTAATTGAATGATCGGTGCTACCAAAATCAACGGCAACAACGCTTTGTTTCGGAATATTTGCTTAAATTCCTTTTGTAGTAAAAACTTTAATGTTCTCATACCAATCTTGTTTTAAATTTTCTGATACTCACTATCAGCAAAAAGCAAGTCATTCCAAACAGGATAAGCGTTTCTTTCCAAATGGCAGAAAAGCCCAAACCCTTTATCATTATTGATTTTACGATGATGTAATACCATTTTGACGGTACTGCATTGGCTATTATCTGAAGCGGATAAGGCATATTTTCCAATGGAAACATAAAACCTGTAAACAGCATTGTAGGCAATATACCCATCATCGAAATAAACATTGCCGATTGTTGCGACTGTGTTACGTTTGAAATCAATAAGCCTAATGATAGTGCTGTAATAATCAGCAAGGCGCTTTCTCCGAACAGTAACAGAACGCTACCATTTACAGGCATATCCAAAAGTGTGACGCTCAAAACAAGTATTACGGTAAGGTTGATTAACGACAAAAACAGATATGGAATGGCTTTTGAAATGATCACTAAAAAAGGGTTGAACGGTGAAACCAACAAGACTTCCATTGTGCCTGATTCCTTTTCCTTGACAACAGAAACCGCGGTCATCATTACACATACCAGCATTAACACCAATGCCATTACGCCCGGTACAAAGTTGGTTGCTCCTTTCAATTCGGGGTTGTACAGCATTCGCAATTCGGGAACGATATGGAATGACATTGCATTGTTTTTCATCAATTCCTGCTGATAATCCATAATGATATTGGTTGCGTAATTGGTCAAAGTATTGGCTGTGTTTGGGTCGGAAGCATCGGCAATAATCTGTACCTGTGCTTTATGCAAATGCAATAAGTCATTATTAAAATTGGCAGGGAAAATGATTGCCAATTTGATGTCCCCCTCTTTAAATGCTTCTTCAATTTGTTTGTGGCTTATTAATGTTTTCTGAATTTCAAAGCTCCTGCTTGCTTCTATCTTGCTGATGATTTGCTGTGTGGCTTCATCTTTAGCATAATCGCAAATGACTATTTTGGAATTTTTGATTTCGTTCGTGAGTGCAAAACCAAACAAAACAATCTGCACAATGGGCAAACCAAACAGCATTAACAGCGTTTTGCTATCACGGAATACGTGATAAAATTCTTTTCTTACAAATGATAAAAACTGTTTCATCTTTAATCTGATTTTCGTTTCGCCCCCCTTGCTAACTCGTAAAACACTTCGTCCATTGAGTTAGCTGAGTATTGTTGCTTTAACATGGCAGGTGTGTCCAATGCTTTTATTACTCCGTCCACCATCATAGAAATTCGGTTGCAGTATTCGGCTTCGTCCATATAGTGAGTAGTTACAAAAATGGTAATACCCCTGGCCGCAGCTTGGTAAATCAAATCCCAAAACTGCCTGCGTGTAACAGGGTCAACACCTCCGGTGGGTTCGTCTAAAAACACAATTTTGGGTTCGTGTATTACCGCAACTGAAAAAGCTAATTTTTGTTTCCAACCCAAGGGCAATGAAGCTACCAACTTTTTTGCTTCGCTTTGCAATCCCAGTGTTTCAATCAGTTCATTGCTTTTTCCTTTCAATTTCTTATTGGATAAGCCATAAATACCGCCAAAGAATTGTATGTTTTCTATTACCGTTAAATCTTCATACAAGGAAAATTTTTGGCTCATATAGCCGATGTTCTTTTTGAGGCTTTCGGTCTGTTTGTAAATGTCAAACCCTGCAATGTTGGCGTTTCCCGATGAAGGTTTTGAAAGTCCACAAAGCATTTTCATTGCGGTTGTTTTTCCTGCTCCGTTCGCACCGAGAAAGCCAAATATTTCACCTTTATATACTTCAAAGGTTACTTCGTTTGTAGCAATGAAATCGCCAAAACGCTTGGTTAGCTTATCTGTTTTTATTACTACTTCGTTTGTCATATCAGTTCATCAGGTTTATGAAACAATCTTCAATGCTGGGTGTGATATGTTTCATTTCGATGTCTTGAAAATTGCTTTCCTGCAAGGATTGTATCAATTCGTTCCGTGAATGCTCATTGTTATTTTGAAATGTGATGTGATGAAAGTCGCCAAATGAAAAACAGCTTTTGATTTGATTGTTGTTTCGCAAATCATTCAACAGTCTGCCCATATCGTTTGCCCTTACTGCAAAAAGCGTATCGGGAAATTGCTTTATGATGTTGTCGGGTGTTTCAATGGACATTATACTGCCGTTTTGTATCAATGCTATGCGTTCGCAAAGGGTTGCTTCATCCATATAAGGTGTGGAAACTAAAATAGTAATGCTTTGCTGTTTTAAGCCTTTCAGCATTTCCCAAAATTCTTTTCTTGAAACGACATCTACACCTGTGGTCGGCTCATCTAAAAACAATACTGTAGGACGGTGAATTAAGGCACAACACAACGCCAATTTCTGTTTCATGCCGCCCGACAGCTTTCCTGCTCTGCGATTTTTGAACGGTTCTAACTGTACATAAATGTCTCTTACCAAATCGTAATTTTCGGCAATAGTGGTGTTGAATACCGTTGCAAAAAAGTTAAGGTTTTCTTCTACAGACAAATCCTGATACAGTGAGAATTTTCCTGGCATATACCCCACATTTTTTCGAATGGCTTTATAGTCTTTCACTACGTCAAAGCCATTTACGCAAGCTGTACCACTATCGGGCAAAAGCAAGGTGGTAAGTATTCGGAAAATACTTGTTTTGCCCGCACCGTCCGCTCCAATCAAGCCAAACAATTCGCCTTTGTTTACCTCAAAAGAAACATCATTTACTGCCTTTACTTCACCCTTGTTGTAGGTCTTTACAATATTATTTAATACAACGTCTGTCATTGCTATTGAAATTTTATTTCGCCATACATCCCAATTTTGTAAGTGCCATCATTCTTCACTTTTACTTTGATTGCATACACCATATTTGCCCTTTCATCTTTGGTCTGGATGGTTTTGGGTGTAAACTCTGCTTTGTTACTTATCCAAACAATAGTACCTGCAGTTTCTTTGTACCCACCATTGCCGTCATCGGTCAATACTTTTACTTGTTGATTTAATTTTACTTGTGTGAGTTGATTGCTCGTGATATAAGCTCTCAAAATGATGTTTGACAAGTCGGCAATTTTGTAAAGTGGTTTTCCTGTTGTGGTCATTTCATTGGCTTCGGCATATTTCGTAAGCACGGTTCCATTTACAGGATTTATAATCTTGCATTTGGAAAGCTGGTCATTTAGCTGTTCTATTTGTACTTGTAATAGTAATACGTCTTTACCTAATCCCTCGCTGGAAATGCTTAGTGTGGATTGCTGTGCTTCTATTTGTTTCTTCAACACTTCAACTTGTGCAGTGATGTCGTCCAACTGCTTTGGTGTAGCTGCATCGCCTTTTACCAAATTGGTTACTCTTGTCCTTTCCTTTTCGGCAGTTTTGAGTTGTTCTTGTAATGCGGATAGCTGAACAGGGATATTGGGCTTTTTACCTAAAACGGCTGCAACCTGCGCTTCCAACTGCCTTTTCTTCAAATACACCTGTAGGCTATCTATATAACCTATAACTTGCCCAGCTTCTAAGGTTTGCCCTTCCTCAATATCAAGCCTTTTAATTTTTCCTGTGGCTTCCGATGAAATAATGGTTTCCTCTGCTTCAAAACTTCCCGAAGCATCAAATGACACTTTGTTGTCGGTACAGGCTGTAAACATTGTTACGATGCCTACTGCCAATGCGATAGTTTTTATTTTATACATTGTTCTACTTTTTGTTGTTACTAATTTCCTGCTGTTGTTTGTGCATTATACTCTGTCATTAAAAGTTGTATTTCGTGTAATATTAAACTTTGCTTTGCCTGGTCTTGGGCATTTACTGCAATGAGGTAATCGTTTGTTGTTGCTGTCCCATATTGTAGTTGATTTTGCGTAGTATTCTTTACGCTTTCACGAAGAGTTACAATGCTTTTATCCGTTTCAATCAATTCCTGCATTTTGGTTATATCGGCATTTTGCTGTTTTAGTGTGAGGTTAGTATTGAACAAAAAAGTTTCCTTTTGTATATCTATAAAACTTTGATTGTTGGCAAGGATTTTCTTTTCGTTCTTATAAGTGTAGAAACTTGTAATGTTCCAGTTCAAACGCAAACCACCAATATAATACCCTGCAAATTCAGGATTCAGCATATTCAAAGCTGGTCTGCCCAAACCGCCTTGAAAAAACACACTGACACGAGGCAGGTTTTTAGCGGCAATCAGTTTGTTTTGTACATCAAACGATTTTTTCTGTAAATCAAACATTCTTAGCTCTGGTCGGTTAATGGTGTTTGTAAACATTTGTCGGTGCGGTTTTTCAAGAACGGTATTTTCATCAATCGGATTACCGATGAACAAAGCCAACATATCTGCATAACCTTTACGTGTGGCTTTCAGTTCAATGGTTCGTTGGTTTGCTTTCAGGAATTCAGCTTTCAGGTTGTCGGCTGTACTTTTTAAAGCTACTCCGTTGGCAATAGCTATATTGGTTTTTTCGATACCGCTTTGAATGTCTTTTTTAAGTAATTCGGTTTGCTGAATTTGTGCATCAATCATAAGTATTCCGAAAAAGAGATTGTTGATACGTTCCCTTAGATTGTACAGCTGTACTTTTGTTTTCTGCGTTTCGATTTCGGAATTAGTATTAATGTATTCTATTTGGTCTTTCACGGTAAACAGATCGGTGATAGACTGCGACACTTCGCCATATAGCCTATATTGGTCTTTACTGATTGTAGGAATTTCTAAGTTGGGCAATGAAATGGGAACTTTTGTAACATCTGACTGATATGTAGCTTGCCCAGCTATATTGAACTGAGGCAAAACTCCTTTTTGCGCATTTGCAATAGAATATTCTTTTGTCTTTTCTATTAATGTGTATTGCTTTATTAAAGGATAATTCTGTTTTGCCATGTCAAGGCAGTTGTCAAGGGTTATAGATTGCCCGCTTGTGTTGTTGATAGCTATTAGCCAATAGCAGATAATAAAAATTATTTTCTTAATCATTATATTTAATTTAATGTTTCAATCAATTGATTAACAAATGGATAAAAAATTTTTACTTTGCTTTCATCATTGCTTTTATCCAAACAGGTATCATTTTTTTACGTTCCTGCATCAGTTTGTTAAACTGCGTTTCGTTTAATCCGCTAATTCCCTGTAACAAGGGCTGTGCGATAAACGGGAAAATAACCAAACTCAATATATTCATCAAAAAATGTAATGGATTTGGTTCTGTAATTTTTCCTTTTGCAACGGCTTCCTGATGTTGCCTAAAAAATGCAGATGTCATTATTAATTGTTTGATAGGCAGTTTCTCCAATAATCTACCAGCATTGTTACGCAACTCGCTCAACATGAAAATCGGGACATTCGGCTCTTTGGTAATAAAATCTATGTAATTGTAAGCAATCATCTCTACTTTCTTTTCTAAGGTGCTTTTCTCATCATTCAGTACCATTGCCATATTCTGCATAAAACCGAATAGGGTTTCAAACATTATAATATCAAATAGTTTTTCTTTACTGCGAAAATAGTAATTGAGTAAGGCAAGGTTTATGCCTGCTTCTTCGGCAATGTCCCTTGTACGTGTGGCAGCAAAGCCTTTTTTATGAAACACGACACGGGCAGCGGCTTTTATTTTCTCTTCCGTTGTCGTGTCTAATGATTTCGCTTCTTTACTTTTCGCCATTTTGCATTAAAATTCGTTTCAAAGACAAATGTAAAAACTTATTCTTGATTTATCCAAATAAATTAATCAAATGATTAAAAATATTTTTTTTGGTGGCTGGTGGACTTGGGTTGGGCAAAATTAAATGTGTTATTTTCGAACAGCATTTATTTTATTTTCATCGATGCCCGTGAATGTTTCGCATTCCGTGTCGGTTTCTACGATGGCAAACACCTCTTTTATTTTTACTTCTGTCGTGATAAAATATTTTGTCTGTTAGTTACATGTCTATTTGATAATTGGTAACAAAGTTGTCTGCCCAATGTCTGGGTCTTTCGTACCTGTTTTGACAAGGTTCTTTCTGTCAGATTTTTACAATTTGCCCTGTCCGTAGAAAATTTTAATAAGTCGTTCAAGCCCATCCTTTTGCAATTTTGAACGGTTGGCAATTCAATTTGCTTTGCAAACACTTTTATCTCGTCAGCACACCAATAACCGTTGTCAAACTCTTTTTTGGTTATATTCTTTGTCAGCTTAACTCGTTTTTTCATTTTTTAAACTCTGTTTGGCGTATGGGGGCTCGCTTATCTGGCCACTAACGATTGGGGCGTTTATTTTTTGAGATTAAAATTCTAAAGTCTACAAATAAGTAAATACAAGCCGCAGCAATTATTCCAATTCCTTTCAATATATCTTTCGTAGTTGTCGGAGTTTTTGTCAACGTATCAAATCCAAACCAAATGAGGAATGCACAAAATAGATAAGCAAAAAACCGAATAATATTTTTTTTAAAGGTCGGTTCGCTTTTTTCTTTTTCTGTTAAATTTTCCATTCATTAATATTTTGTTCGCTAATTTATTTTTGTCATTTAGTAGGGTCTCTTTTCCTGACCGGTGAAGGATTACATATTTGCGATGGCGGAGCATTTGAAAACGTCAGCCCAGCATTTGCATAAAAGCTCAATGGAATTGCAAATGCTGAGTTTACAGCAGTAAACCCCACTTTTGCCAATACGATTTTACAGGCAGTGCATTTGCCAAAATTAATTATTTGTGTCGTTTCAAAAAGCCCCATTTAATTTATTTACCATTTTTCAATTTCGCACTTTATAATTCCAAAAATTGGATATTGGTCAACTCTTTAAATTTTACGCAACCTGTCATACTTTTCTTTGTCACGAACTTTTAGATTCTCTATAAGTGTTGCGTTTCATACTCAATTCGTCTCTTTGTAACTTTCATAGAAATTGCTTAAAAATTTCAATCAATTTTTTCTCTGTAAAGATGATTGTCTCTGGATAAGACTTCCTGATAAACAGAAGCCAAGTATTGATTAATGCTGTCAATTGGATTTTCGGTCTGTTTAAATCTTTTAAGCTGAGGATGATTGCGATAACCTTTCGTTTCCTCTTTGAGAACGTGTTTGGCGAATAGTGCTCACCCCATAATACATCAAGTCCTTTTGTGTCTAAATATTTTGGCTGAACTGACCAAATTTTCATTGTCGTTATTTCTTGAAAATAAAATATACTGCAAGTATGAGGAAGCAAAACCCAATAACATGATTTAGTCTAAATGTTTCGTTCTTAAAAACTACTATACTAAAAATAGTAAAAACAATTAGCGTTATGGCTTCCTGTATAACTTTTAGTTGCCATAAATTAAAAGGTCCTCCATTTTCATTGAAGCCGATTCTATTTGCAGGTACCTGAAAGGAATATTCAAATAATGCTATCCCCCAACTTATGAATATGATAGCGGGTAAATTCAAATTGTTGAACCAACTCATTTCTTTGAATTTGAGATGTCCATACCATGCAATTGTCATAAATATATTTGACAATAAAAGTAGCCCGATTGTGTAAAGACCTTTCATTAATTTATTTCTGATAAATATAGAGTATATTTCTTTTCAATTGGATTTTAAGAAGATGTAAAAAAGTTTGCCTAAAAGAAATGTTATTCAGTTAGGGCGTTGTCATTTTTGCATTGCCTGTAACGTTTGCATTTGCGAACCTACAAACCTTTTTTTATTTTTTCCAATAAAAAATATAGGCATTGAGTATCCTTGTTTAATGATCTTTTTACGAAGTATATTTTATAAAAAACCTGATGCGTCAATACATCTTATATGCTCCAATGATCTTATTCTATATTGGCTTAAAAGAAATGACTGCCTGAAAAGACTGCCTCTTCCTTAGCTTCCCTGGGTGAAGCATGCTGTTTTGGATGAGTTGATTCCAATTGATGTGGGCAACTACCAGTAGGAGAAATTTATTTACGTAGCGGAAATGAGCAAACTGCTAAAACAAGTATTTGCAGTGATAAAAAACGGCAGTGTTTGTCAGGCCAATTACGGTTCAGTGAAACTGTAAAAGAATTGATTTTTTATTTGGTTTTTCACACAGTTCATGTTAGCAACTGAAGTTTGTCAAAGCTCAATTGTCCGTTCTATATTTATTTGTTCCAAAAATGTTTCATCGTGCGATACAACTATCAATGTTCCTTGATATTCATTTATGGCAGTAGTTAATATCTCAACATTCTGAATATCCAAGTTGTTTGTCGGCTCGTCAAAAATAATAATGTCTGGCGATTTACTGTTTATTGTCAAGTAACAAAGTAACAAGCGCATTCTTTCGCCGCCGCTCAATGCACTACAAGATTTGTCCCAATCATCTTTTGTAAATAAAAAGCGATTTAGTCGGATTTTAATTTCGTGTTCCTGCAATGCAGAAACATTGAATTGCTGCGCTTGTTCGTAAACTTTCAGTTTGTTGTCAAGCAAAGAATAATCTTGGTCAATGTAAACTGCTTTATTGTCTGCACGATAAATTGTTCCTGTTTGCAGTTCAATTTCGCCCAAAATGAGTTTTATCAAAGTTGCTTTTCCTGAACCATTTTGTCCTTTCAATGCAATTCGTTCACCACTTGTAATTTGAAAATTCAAGTTGTCTTTCCAAAGCGGTTGTGTGTTGTAAGAAAAATTAATGTTCGTTGCCGTGACCAAAACTTTTCCTTTGTGTAACGCGGAATTGTCAAAACCGAATTTCATTTTGTCAATGTCGGGTAGGGAAGAACGAAGTTCTTGCAAGTTTTGCGAAATTCCACCTATTTTTTCTGCGTGAACACTTTTGAGTTTTGATGTGCTGTTCTCGGCATTGTTTCGTAAAGTGTTCATCATGATTCGGGCAACGCCTGCTTTTTCTTGTTTGCCTTTTCCGCGATTATCTAATCTTTGTTGCCGTTCCAAAGTTCCCCTTTCTTTTTCTTTGGCTTTTCGCAATGCTTTTTCCTTGCTTTGAATTTCTTGGCTTAAAGCATTGTTTTCAATTTGCATTTGCTCTTTGTAAAAGTCATAATTACCACCATAAACTTTAATTCCGTGTTCACTTAATTCGCAAACCGTGTTCAAAAGATTGAGTAATTTTCTGTCGTGGCTAATTGCAATTAAACTGCTTTTTGTGGATTGAATAAAGTCATACAAAAGTTGTCGGCTTGCAATATCCAAATGATTACTTGGCTCGTCCAACAAAACTAATTCAGGTTGATGAATAGAAATTCCCGCCAAAAAAACTTTTGTTTTTTGTCCGCCACTCAATGCTTCCATTTTTAGCGATAAATCTAAATCGGTCAATTGCCAATATTGTAAAGCGTCATTACAGCGTTCTTCAATTGCCCAATCGTCATTCAACAAATTGAAATTTTCTTCGTTGGTGCTTCCATCCAATATTTTTTTCAGAGCGTTCAATTTTTTGTCAATTTTCAACGCTTCTGCAATGGTTAAATGATTGAATTGTCCGAAAACTTGGGGAACAAAATACGGCTCGGCTTCTACACTTATTTGTCCGTTTGATGGCTGCAATTCTTTGGCAATAATTTTTAGAAGAGTAGATTTTCCTGCTCCATTGTTTCCGATTAAGGCTGTCTTTTCGTGATTGTTTACTGTCAGGTTGATGTTGCTAAACAGTAAATCTTTGTTTGGGTGTGTATATGAAATGTTTTGTAGAATAAGCATAATTCCTTTCGTTAAAGATTAAACAATACGACAACCGTAATGCAGTTGTCCTTCTAATTTGTCTGAAAGAAATTATTTTTTACATTTCGTCTTACTTAAAAATTTGTGCTTGCAAATATACAAATTTTCTGTTTGGTACGGTCGAACGTAATATAGCCGTTAACGAACATGGCATAGCGATGTTGCGGTATTCAGTGTTCCGTCCGCCTGGGGCCAACACTGATTAAAGATACAAAAACTCATTGTTTTTTTAATAAATTAGATTGTGGAGAATAATTTATGAGTTTAAGTGTTCTATCCTCAATATTGTTAACAAATGTTCCGTATTCTTTGCTCGTTAATGCTTTAATGTCCTTCCATTCTTGGTCTGTCATAAATTTATTCCAAGCTATTGTCATAGAATCTTGATTTGGCCATTCAAGAAGGTAAACAAACTCTAACTTATTATTATAATTCGACTCCCAAATCGCAATAATTTGGAATCCATATTTCTTCATTATTCTATAGGCGTGATCTTTGAATCGAGCGTGAAAAACATCCCTGTTTTCTTTTGGTATTTCATAAATTCTTAACTGATAAATTGGCTCTGCAAGTGTTAAAGAATCTTTTTTAAGAGTGGTTTGCCCACTAGTAACATTTACTAGTATTATACCAAGTAAACTTAAAATTAATTTCAAATTCATTTTAATTTCCTCTTTAGAGTTATTTAATTTTTCTGTCTCAATTGAACTAACGAATTACACTTACCATTCCTATTTATTCTCATTGATCGAGGTGTGTTCTTTACAATTCTGACTAACGTTTCATAAGCCGCTGATTTGCAAGCCCAATTCATTAGATTTTATATCAAACATATAAATTAGTTTTTTCATTTCCTGAACTTTTATTTTTCGTTCCTGATCCAGAAACTCATATTTATTTTCCGGCTTATCGGGAACATCTTTTACAAATATATTCCAGTTAATTACAGCCAATTTTCTGGCGGTTTCTGAAAGGACCACAGGCCTGCTTTTCTGTAAGCAATTCGTGCAAAGACATTTGAGAGAGCAGTGTCTTTTAAATTACCAATGGCATTTGCAGCATTTCTTAATACAATTTTCAGCCGGTTACTTCCTTTTGGTGTTTCATAAATTCTTTATTTGTGTCAATTATGAATGAACACATAGGTGTCGCCATAATTCCTGTCCAATTGGTTTCCTCGTACCAAGATGCGGCATCAGAAACAGCTGTGTCTAAAGCTGTGTGTGAATTTTCGTCAAATACATATTTTCCAAACGAAACGTTACCACGAAAAAATAAATTACTTAGAAATGATCTATAATAGAAACTTCTCAACCAAATGTCAACAAGATGAATGGTTTTAAATTTTAATTCATGTTCGACATTCCAACAGAATATTACTGAATCTCCAAAAGTTGCCATTTGAGGCGCAGACAATTCTGTATCAATTTTTGGCAATAAGTTATTAAAATGCTTATTTACTTCTCTAATAATCTTATCCCTTGTGGCGATGAATTGAATGGCTTCTGGCATATTAAACTTTTTACTCCAAGTGGATCGATTATTGCCACGTATCCTGTTTTCTCCATAATATTATTCATTTAGGTCTTTTTATTTTTCCGATTATCGTCAAAATATTCAGGATGCCGATTGTCCTAAATCTGTAATTGTTAATCCAAATTTATCTTTTAGTTTTTTTATTTGTAAAGGAATAACCCGGATTTCTTTACTTATCTAAGAAAAGATAGTGTGTTGATTTTGATAGGTTTTTTTACAATCATCCTGAATTATCTGAACAAGTCATTTCAGATGATGAAGGTCTGTTTTCTGGAAGAAACTCTAACGGAAACAGTTAAGCTTATTGGATAACGGACTCATTTAAAGAAGTTGGCAATTTCCTTGATTTTATACAATACATCTTAATGATTGTTTTTTAATTTTTTCACCAGGTCTTCTAAATAGTCTATTTGAACTTCTTGAATTTCCAAAAGTTTTTTGTTTTGATGAACCAATAAATGATCAATTTTTTCGCTCAATAGCTTAATTTCCAATTCGGCTTTTAGATTTATTTTATAATCATGTTCTCCTCTTTGCCTATCTTTTTGTTCTTGCCTGTTTTGACTCATCATTATGATTGGGGCTTGAATGGCAGCTAAACATGACAGAATGAGATTTAGTAAAATAAATGGATATGGGTCAAAAGGTTTTGAAACAATAAACCAAATATTTATGAGCATCCAAATTAAAATGAACATAAAAAATGTGATTATAAAAGACCAACTACCACCAAATGAAGCAACCTTGTCGGCTATGCGTTCACCTAAAGTGAGATCAGCCTCTTTTTCGTCTTGAATGTTTTCCGAAAGAATAGAATTGTTATTAATAGCTTCCATTACATCTCTATCAAGAGTAGCCAATTCACCTTTCTCCTTTATTATTAGTGATGTAAAATAGAGCCGCCGGTATTTGTTCAGTTCGTCAAATGATATAAAATGATCTTTATTAAAATCAGGGTGATCGTTTTTTATTAGATTAAAAATTCCTTCCCTTATGTACTCCCCTTTTACCTCTTCGCCTCTCCGAATTTCTTGTTTGCTAATGTCGCTTATTTTCATTTTGACCTGTTTTTTAAATAATTGATATAGGTGGTTTGTGTAATCACCAAATTGGTTAATTAAATATCCAAAATATTTAGTCATTACAACTATTTTCCCTTTGATTTATTTTCGAGCATAAAAATTCTGTTGTGAAAATGATTGATTGTTTGTGCTTAAAATAAACATACAACTTGCATTAAAATTTCAATATGAAAATGACATGCTGAAAACAAAGAACCTGCAAATAATGAACGATTATTTTTAGGAGCACCCAGATTAAGTGAATATTACCCCGCTAAAAACTATTGTATTTTTGGCTCTTTATTCATGCGATATGAAATAAGCACCAGGTCTGCCAAACCCTTGGCAAAAACAATTACAAATGCCATTGCAAAATTCATCACGTCAGTCTGCGACCAAAATACAAAAACATAACCGATAACGCAGAAGAGTGTAACATATATAGCTATCAACCTGTAGTAAACTTGTTTTATAACAACTTCCTGTGTTGTTTTATCCCCGGGTTTGGCAGTGTATAAAAATAAAGCGAATTGAAGCCAATAGATCAGCGTAATCCCGATCATTTGCCCATAAGTGATATTGGTTGCCATGGAAGGGCTTTTGGGATCAGTCATAAATCCTACATAAAAATAGAAGCCAATTAAAGAAAGCCAAAACCAAAAGCTGAAGATGCCGGCATTTTGCCAACGCGCTTCTTTTGAAAGTGCTTTTGTAAACCATAGCAATAGTACCAGGTTGCACAACCAGTAATTAACCATCTCCAGCATAAAATAAAACAGCACAGCACCGGGTAACCAGTTAAAGAAAATAATACCGCAACTTGGAATTAAAATGCTCAACAAAAATTGCTGAAACACCGATAAACGCAGAAACTTTATTATTATCTGAAGAAAAGAGAGCATATCTCTGAAAATGTTTGCTTTAGTAAGGATTGTACTTAAATAGGTGGTATGGCATACGGCCACTTTAACATTCATTCAATCTGCCCATAACAACCTTTTTGTACAAACGGCCTATCGGTATCTCTGAATCTTTCAACTTAATAGATAGACTATTATAACCGGAAACCTTATCCAATGAAATAATATAGGAGCGGTGAACCCGTAAAAATTTGTACTCTGATAACAAATTTTCAATAGATGAGATAGACTGTTTTACCAACAGCCTTCGGCCATCATTCAGAAATATTTTTATAAAGTCTTTACAGCTTTCAATATATTTTATTTCGTTGATAAAAATTTTATTCATGCCGTTTTCCATCTTCAGGTAAATAAAAGCTTCTGCAGGGGGAAGAGGTTCAATGGATGTTGTAGTCATTTCACTACCAAGGATGCGGTTAAGTTTAGTGACAGCTTTTAAGAAACGTTCAAAAGAAACAGGTTTTAATAAATAATCTATAGCATCCAATTCAAAGCCATCTACTGCATATTCTCTATAGGCGGTTACAAAAATTACTTTTGGCGGATGCGTCAGGTTTCTGAAGAACTCGGTACCAATGACCTTTGGCATTTTTATATCCAAAAAAATAACATCAACTTTTTTCTGCCTCAAAACTTCAATAGCTTCAAGCGCATTATTACATTGCCCTACTATTTCCAAAGCTGCTATATCATTGATATATCTGGCTAAAATCTTTAAAGCAGGCGGCTCATCATCTATAAGCAAGCATTGAATTTTCATGTTTCAGGGATTGTGAAATTTCCGGTTGTTCCATCTTATAAATGGCAGTGGAGTTATTGATCAATTGAATGGTAAGCGATACCACATAAAAATTACTTTCCTCGTTAATTTTCAGTTCATGCTGTTCAGGATAAATAAACGCAAGCCTTTTTTTTACATTTTCAATACCAATACCATTTTTACTATGCAGAGCAAACTCATTTTTACTATTAGCGATCTTAGCCTTCAATTTATTTTCTTTTACAGATATATCGACTGTTAACCAGGATTTCTCTATCTGTTCGGAAGTGCCGTGTTTAAAAGCATTTTCTATAAAAGGAATCAACAATAATGGTGCAATGAAAATATCCTGTACATCTCCGTTTACATTCCAGGAGATATCAATTTTATTACCGTACCGTTCCTGTTCTAATTCGATGTAATTTTTTATGATATCCAATTCTTTTCCGAGTCGCACTTCTGCTGACCGGCAATCATACAGCATATAACTTAACAGGTTCGAAAGTTTTAAAATCAACCCCGGGGTTTTGGGTGAGTTTTCTAAGGAAAAAGAATATATATTGTTTAACGTGTTAAATAAAAAGTGTGGGTGTACTTGTGCTTTTAATAATTGCAACTCTGCCGTAACTTTCTCCTGCTGCGCATTAAGCCAGTCCTTTTGCTTAAAATTCCAGTATTTAAAAAATTTAATTACCATAGGGATTGCTGCAGAAGTAGTGATACATAAATAGCACCAGGCCAGTGGGCCTTTTGGCAAAACAAATTGCGGGTGCATCATCGTCTGTATAGGTATCACCACATAATCTTTGTACCAAATGTCAAGGTATATACCGACCAACCCCCAAAGAAATATTATCGACAAAAATTCAAGGATCCTCCCTCGCAGCAAGAAAAGTGGAACTGCCCAGTAAGCCATTGGGTAGCCATATAAAATGAAAATGGGTATCCAAATAAACATATTGATGACCTGTACACCATACGAAAAAGGAGTACCCATTGCTTCCCAAAAACATGCCCAGATTAAAGTGTGTACTATCCAGAATGTAACATGGCGCAACACTTTGTAGCGGGGAGAAAAAACAAAATCGTTATAAAGAAAGATATTAATGGGTTTCAATAGCCTGTTCATCTGCAAATCAATTTTAGTTTTTTGGGCTCTATACAAACTTTGAAAAAATAATAAAATTCTTTCAATTCAAAGTTATACAATCATTAGTCATCTATAAATAATAAAACGACTAATTACCATTTTTCCCGACAAATAACATTTTTTACATTTTAAAACCATGTGTTGCCATTTTCAGCTTTATATCATGAAATCTTTCGTTTAAGCGATTAGTTTTCAGAATGAACAAATTCTACTTCAATTTTAGCATTAAGTATTTTTTTAAAAAAAACTTATAACAATGAAACAGTTCATTAATGCCTGTAAGATGTGCTGTTTATTTTTTTTCTTCATCTTTAATATATCAATTGCAATGGCACAAAAATCAGTAACCGAAATGGTTCAAACAGCTAAGAAGGACATAGAAAACCTTTCGCCACAACAGGCTCAGGCGGAAATTGACAAGGGAAACATCACGTTGATTGATATCCGTGAACCTGATGAGGTGAAACAGAATGGCAAAATTACCGGTTCGGTAAATCTGCCCAGGGGCATGTTAGCGTTTTATACTGATTCTTCATTGCCATCGTATAAAAAGGAGTTTAATAAGGAAAAACGGATTATACTGTATTGCGCTTCCAGCGGCCGTTCTGCACTGGCAGTAAAAACATTGAAAGAAATGGGCTATACTCATATTGCGCATATTAATGGAGGTTTTAAGGCATGGAAAGAAGCCGGCCTGCCTGTGATGCAGGGCGCTAAGTAACATACGAATATTTTGCCCAGGAATTATTCTTACAATTTAATACTCATTCTTTAAATAGTTTAGTAATGAAACCAATCAGATTAATACCACTAACCATTATCTTATTGCTATGCTCTCACGCCAGTTATAGCCAGCTTGGGAGTCTATCCAATAAAGTAAAAAGCACAGTAAATAAGGTAAAAACCAAAGACAAAAACGAAAATGCCGAAAGCAAAACCCCCGACACCAATAAGGAGGAAAAATCGGCAAAAACAAATGTAGAAAACATGTCAAACACCGCCAACAACAACGAGAGTCAATCGTATTTGCTGTACAATGACTTAAAGCACATCCCCGGTGCCACATTTTATTTTTCCGACAAGCCTTTTGGCAGCAGCCATGAGGGCGCCAAAACAACTTTTAAATCAAACGACGTTATTTATGCTCGTCTGGAGCTGAATAACCAGACGATGGAGGAGGCTTTTAAGCTGTACCCTGATGATTATAAACATTATTACCTGATGTACGATTTTGCCGTTGTGAACGGCAGCGAGGGCAAGTATGCGCAAACCTTTCACTCCGCTATGATGCTGCAGCCTGACGATATTAAAAAAACGGCTTTCAATTTTGATCTCCTGCCTGAGCCGGCCAAAGCCACCACCGGTATTGGTATGAAAAGCAGCTATAATTTTAACGGCTTTGATTTTTCCCACGTTGTCGGCGGACCGATGTACGAAATCATTGACCAGTCCAATTTCCCCGCTAATGGCGACTATACGGTTCAGTTGCAGTTTTACTTTATGCCTAAAGATGACTGGGGCAAAGAGTTGTCCAATTCTAAAGACTTCCTGGGTGTGGACGGAGCATTCCAATTCAGCTTCAGTGCTACAGATGTAGCTACTATAAAAAATAATTTTAAAGCAGTGAACGAAACAGTAAAAACAACTGCGTTTACCCTGCACACCATGCCTGACTGGTGGCCAAAAACATCTCTCAAGCTGAGCGACCCAGCTCTCAGCCCCTCAGCTTTGGAGTTGATGATTAAAAATGCTTTAAGCGCTCAAGATAAAGTATTGGTAAAATATGCGGTAGGCAGTAACAGTGGATGGATTATTCAAAAAAATGATTTAGGCATACCCACCTATCAATTGCTGTCTGAAAATATTTACACCGTTTATAAAAGCGAGGGTAAATGTTACCTGGGCGACGTTTCCATAGCCAAAGAATATTTAGGTGGAGGCAAATACGGCAAACCTTATGTACGGAATGTAAATGTTGCAACCAGCGGCTACGGCACACTGATAGATTGCAACGCTATAAAATAAAAATTTAAAAGTAACATGATATGAATAATATAACACTGCTTCCCGGCGAAACACTTATGGACACCTGGACCTTATTTTATACACCGCCTGAGGGAAAAAAATTCAATGGCAATCTTACCGTTACCAGCCAGCGGCTTGTTTACCGCACCGTTTATGATGCCGCTTATAACCCGGCATCTAACCATGTTACTTTCAATAAAGAAGATAAGGATATCATCTATTCCATCAGCAAAGCAGATATAATCAATGTGGATGTTCAAAAAAGTTTTTTAGCAAAGAAGGTTATTCTAACGCTTGTAGATGGTACAAAACATGAATTTAACCGGGGGGCAATGAGTGTTGATAAACTGGTGGATGCAATTAAAGGATGAACTGGTTTGGATATTTGAAAAAAAGGATCCGCTGAAACTAAAGCTGATAGCAAACTACAGCCGCTTGTTATTCCTTTAGCCAGCCTATAACCAAGCCTCATGTTAGCGGCTGGTTCTTTTTGTTCCAGGTAATTTTAACAGCAGATAAAACGGGCAGTTCAAGCCTGTATTCAGAGAGTATTGTAAATTCATTCTTTTTATAGAACGGTAATGGCGATTGATAAATCTGTCCATTCCGCTTATAGTCATTCTCATGGTCAATTACCCATCCATTTAGCAAATCGTTTTCATTCTTAAGTGTGTGTAAGAGAAGGGTTCCAAATCCCCGCCTTTGAACGTTGGTAGAAACAGTAATGGCAAACCAAATTTCTGTTCCAGAACTAAAGGTCATTGCCCAACCTTTTAGTTGCTTTTTGTCGTCTTTCAAAAGGTAATACATTAGGTTTGGCAACATGTTCAAGTAATTATCCATATCCAAAACCTTTGTAAAGCCCAAGTTGATCGGATATTCACTGTTCCATAAGTCAAACACTTGCTGTTTTTCTTTCCTGTCCAAGATTACTGTTTTAACAATCTCCATATTTGCAGATTAAACTCACAATTGCGCTTGCCGCTAACATTTGTATTTGCGAACCTACAAACCATTTTTTATTTTTTCCAATAAAAAACATAGGCAATGAGTATCATTGTTTAATGATCTTTTTACGAAGTAAATTTTATAAAGATATCTGTTGCGTCAATGCATCATCTATGCTCCAATGATCTTATTCTTTATTGGCTTAAAAGAAATGACTGCCTGAAAAGATAGCCTCTTCTATAGCTTCACCGGGTGTAGCATGCTGTTTTGGATGTGTTGATTCCAATTGGTGTGGGCAACAACCAGTAGGAGAAATTTATTTGCGTAGCTGTAATGAACAAATTGCTAAAACAAGTATTTGCAGTGGTAAAAAACAACAACGTTTGTCAAACCAATTACTGTTCAGCAAAATTGTAAAAAAGTTGGTTTTTTAAACAGTTCATGTTAGCGGTTCGTTGTGTGCTGTCAAGTATTATTGCTCCTTTATTCAATTGACAAGTCGTTTAAAAGTTCACGTAGCATTTTTGCTTTGTCATTTATTTCATTGGTTTCAATATTACTTACAGATAAAATCGGAGAAAGTTTTGAATATAAGTCTGGTTTTTTAAGCCAGTTTATAACTTGATATTTAATCCATTTGTTATAAGCAATTGGATATGTTTTGTTGGCAATAAAAAGCGTCTGTAAGTATTCTTGAAATGCTTTGCATAAAATGTCAAATGCCTGAAAGTACAAACCTCGTTCTATGAAAACTGGAATGTGGTTTAAGTCGTATTCGCAAGCATTTCGTGACATTGTCAAGCGTTGTAAGCGAAGTTCTTCATTGTAATATGGCAACCATTTCTTTTGCAGTTCTTTGAAATATAAACCAGCATTGTCCATTGGAGCTGAATAGCAAATATGGTTTCCAATTTCTATTTCAAAGAAGTCTGAAGCAACACCTACCTCTAAAATTGTCGGAGTATAATTGCCGTCAATAATGTCAATATGAAGATGAGCAAATTGATTTGATTTTTTGTATTTTAAAAAGGTCGGTTGATTAACTGAATAATTTAGCCAAGCAGTTTCAATATTCTCAATTTCAGTTGATGTCGTTTCAGGGTTTACCAAAATAGCAAAGTCAAGGTCGCTTTCCGGCACAGCCTGACCTCTTGCACAAGAATTTACAACAAGAACAGTGTCCACATTTGGAATAGTTAAAAAATAGTCTCTTACCAACACCGCAGTGTCTTTATGTAAAATTGTTGGAAAGCTGGGTTTATATATCATTTTAAAATTCATTATTTATTACTGTCTTTTTACAATCACTACTAACGAAAAAGGGATTAACGCAGTAAGAAAAGAATGACTTAGAACCGCAACTGTCCGATTACCGATACTCTTTGTTGCCTGCATCACAGTTCGTTTACCTATTAAAACCTTTTGTTTTTTTGCGTTTAATCTTGTTGTTATGCGTTCTTGCTACTACTTGCTCGGAGTTCGTCAGCCTGGACTTTACTTATGTTATTCTTTTTACCAAAGTATAATGTTTGTATTTTTTTGGAAAATCATCTAGTACATAAACTATTTTATAGCCGTTTCTCTCATAAAAAAAAGGTGCTTGGAAGCTATAACTTCTTAACAAGATTGTTTTACAACCCTCTTTCATCAATTCTTCTTCAACTGCTTGTAACAAATTTAGTCCAAGCCCATTTTTTCTTTTTCCTTCTTCGACCCATAAAAGCGTTATCTCGCTTATTGTTGCCCATTTCCAACCGGATATGCCCGCAATAATTTTGCCGTCCTCATTGCGTATAACTTTGGTGAATAGTTCACCGTCATGTTGGTTAATAGCTGATGAATTGAAATCATAAATCCTATCATCTAAAAATTGGATAATATCAGTTTGATTTTCTACCTTCTCAATTTTATATTCAGTATTGTTCATTTCGGTTTACACTTATAACGGTCAAATTTTATCCTTTTTTAGTGATTTGTTGATTTATTTGCCCTCATTTCATGCATCTTTACTATTCAATTCCATTGAAAGCAATATCATATCTTTTATCTGAAGTCCATTCTCAAATATGGGGTCTTTGTAATTGTCAATGAAGAAATTTTTTCGTTTATCTTTAATAACAAACCCTGCCTTTTTATAAAATGAAATTTCTTTATTGCATTGGTCGCAAGTGCCAACAATTAATTTTTTGAAGCCTCTATTTTCTGAACTATCAATAATAAAATTGAGCAATTTCGTGCCATAACCTTTTCCTTGTAATTTTTCAGTTACTGCAATATTTTTAATTTCAATGGTCTCTTTTTCTATAATTTTTAAAATAAAGGATGCAATAATTTCATCGTTTTTTTTCGCTATATATAATTCTCCTTTATTAAGATTTTTGTTTATGGCTTCTTTTGTATCATCAGATAGCAGTAACAAATCGTAGGGAATTTCGTTACTCTTATTTGCTTTTAGTATTTGAATTTCTGGTTTTAGTTCCATTTTTAAAATAGGGTAATCGTTACCATAATCGTCCTTTTCAGTTCTTTCGTAAGTAACAAATCCAAATTTGGAATAAAATTTAATTGCTTCTATGTTCTGTTCATTCACATTTACTTTAGTAGCTTCCAAGTTTTTTATTGCATAATTCATTAGTTTGGTTCCTAATTTTTGTCCAATATAATCTGGGTCTAAAAACAAGGATTCAATTACATCTCCTTCCACTCCTAAAAATCCTAAAACTTTATTTTCAGAAATCAAACAATAGACTATAAAAGAATTGAAGTCGATTTTTTTTACTAACTCTTTTAACCTATCTACTTCTTGTGATGTTACAAAATGGTGTGTTGCTCTTACAGATTTTTCCCAAACTGAAATCATCTGTTCTCTGTGTTCTTCTTTGTAGGGAATTAATTCCATTCTTAATTTTTGTGGATGTTTTTATGTCGTCCAGCCAATACCTTGTGAGTGGCTGGTGTGATTCATTTATATGTATTCATCTATATTTTTCGTCTTAATACAAAGCCCAATATTTTGAACTTTTGTATTTTCGATTTCACTTCCGTCAACAAAATATATTGGAATATTTGAAGTCTTCTTTCTATTCTTAATTGCCATAGCAGTTTGTCTACCGTGACTTGGCTTTATATGATAATTAATAAATATTTTTTCAGGTAAAACTTCTCCAACTAATTTGTATGCATTAGATCCGTCAAATTTCTCTTCAAAAATTTGATAGTCTTTTGGAAAGTTATTTTTGAATGATTGGTCTGTTGAAAAGTCAATTATAAAAATTTTCATAGTCCTATTTTACTTTTTGCGAATAGAAGAATCCCCAATGTTATGATTGATATTAAAGTCCCGATTAGCAAATACCAAAGTGTCAGACAAGAAATTGTTACTCCAAGAAAATATGTCCAATTTTGATTTGTCCATAAAACATATAACTAAAGTAACCAAAGAAGTCCAAAAAATCATAAAAAGTGGTCCAAGTCTAAAAACATCAATATTTAGTTTATAAAAATGCTAGCCCAAAGTCCTGGCTTTTCTGGTCCGATATACTTTCCTTTAGTCAATACAAAAAGCCTGTCAAGTAGCATATAGAACCATTTAAAAGTCCAAGAATTGTTATTACTATTTTCAATTTTATTTGTCATTTTTGAGTGGTCTGTAATACGTATCACTGACGGTTTACGGTTTTGTGCAGGTGGGGTTTTAAAATACGTCAATTCAAATGTAGCACAAAAGATGATTAAAATTACAAATGATCAATTACTTCAATCAGCCCCACTTGCACAAAACCGATGATAGTGACTGTTTTTATCCTGCTAATGCAAGTTCTACAGCTTTTTCGGCATGAAGTTTTGCCTTTTCAAATAATTCAACTTTTATGTCAGATGGTTTAATTCAAAGTTCTATTTCTGTATAGCCTGATATTATTCCTTCTGCTCCTTGTTGTATTAATTTGTGGATGATTGCTATAAACTTTTGTTTTGAATCTTCATTAATAATTCCTTTTACAATTTCTTCATAGATTATTTTGTGTATTGAGTTCCTGCCTTCTTCATTTGGAAATATTGTATCAATATCAAATTTTGATTTGTAGCGACTTCTTAAAAAATTGCCTTCCATTGAAAACTTCGTTGCAATTAAACCTACTTTTTTTAATAATTTATTTTGAATTCCCTCTGCTGTAGTGCCCAAAATATGTATAAGTGGAATACTATGTTTTGCTCAATGCTGTTAGCAACTTTGTGCATAGTGTTGTACATAATAAAACAAAGTCAGCACCTCGATTTTCAAGTCTTTGTGCTGCATTTATCATTTTTGTAGTCAACTCTTCCCATTTATTATGATGTTGTAAATTAGCAATTTCAGCAAAATCTACTGCGTACATTAAACATTGGCAAGAATGTACTCCACCCAAAGTTTGTTGCACTTTTCTATTCAAAATCTGATAATATAGGTCTGAACATTCCCACGACATTCCACCAATAAGTTCTATTGTTTTCATACATTGCTACTTTAAAAAGTCACCGTCAATAATTAATAGTTTTACTCCATTGTCAGATATAGATCGATGTGAACTTAAGTTATCTGAAACAATATATGTCATTCCCTTACTCAATGAAAAAGTTTCTCCACTTTCAAGTTCGCTTTTAAATTCCCCTTCTAAACAATGTACAATATGACCTTTTTGGCACCAATGGTCAGCTAAATAGCCTGCTGTATATTCTACAATTCGGACTCTTAATTTGTCAAATTGCAAAGTTTGCCAAAATGAATTTCCTGTTTCTCCTGGATGTTCTGTTTTTTCAATGCTGTTCCAATCAATTGTCTGAAATGAAATGTTACTCATATTTTATAAATTATTTTTTGAATTTTGAGGGTTGTTATAAAATTGCCACTAACATTTGCATTTGCGAACCTACAAACCTTTTTGTATTTTTTTCAATAAAAATTTCGGCTTTGAGTATCCTTTTTTAATGATCTTTTTACGAAGTATATTTTATAAAAATAGCTGTTGCGTCAATACATCTTCTATGCTCCAATGATCTTATTCTTCCTGGCCTAAATGAAAAAGACAGCCAGAAAAGATAGCCTCTACTATAGCTTTCCTGGCTGTTGCATGCTGTTTTGGATGTGTTGATTCCAATTGGTGTGGGCAACAACCAGTAGGAGAAATTTATTTGCGTAACGGTAATGAAGAAATTGCTAAAACAAGTATTTGCGGTGGTAAAAAACAACAGCTTTATCAACCAAACTACTGTTCAGCAAAAATGTAAAAAAATGGATTTTTTACACAGTTCATGTTGGCTAAATACATTTCATCAGTATGCTTGCACTAATACTTCTGTCGGAATATGCCATTTCTTGTGAAGCTGTCGAATCATATTCAATGAAAGTTTTCGCTTTCGACTTAAAATTTCACTTGCTCTGCTTCTTTGTCCTATAATATCAGCTAAATCTGTTTGAGTTAAGCCAGATTGTTCCATGCGGAATTTTATAGCTTCGATTGGGTCGGGTAGGTCAATCGGAAATTTTTCGTCTTCATATTTTTCAATTAACAAACTCAATATTTCCAATTCGTCCCCCTTGGGTGTCCCTTTCTTTGCATCAAACAAAATTTCAAGTCGAAGCATTGCTTGTTCGTAATCTTTTATTGTCTTGATAGGCTTGATATTCATGTCAAATCGTTTTAGCATTTATATTATCATATGCAGAATGTGTCCCAATAAACCGTATCCATACCATTTGATAGTCGAAATTAATTTTTACAATTAAGCGATATTTGTTGCCTCTTATATTGAATACAATCCTGTCGTTGCCAATAATGCTGGCACTTGGATACTCAACTTTTATTTCGTTGGGATTTGTCCACCCAGCTTTAGAAGTTTCCTGAAACCATGCTTTTGATTGTTGCTCACAATCACTATGTCTCTCCCAAAATTCTCTAAGTACTTTCTTGGCAATTATTCTCAACCTTCTGTTTTGACAAAAGTAAGCAAAAGTTACCAAAATGGGAATACAAATTTTTTGAAGATTGTGGATTGTATATCTGACAATGGTAAGTTTTGGCGATGGGCTGGTATTCTATGAAAGTCTGCCTGTATGTCGCCTGTAGTATATAAAAAAAGTCAATTTTTGAACATCTGCTGAAATCGAAGCTGATAGCGAGCTACAGCCGAATGTTATTTCTTCAGCAAGCCTTTTGCCAAACCTGCTTTTAGGAGTTGGGTTCTTTTCCACAATTCCCTTTGTTCAATCAATATCCTGCAGCTCCATAAAATTAGTAACCGTATATATACCTTATTCACTTGCAAGATAAAACTTTGCAGAACTATGCTCAAATTGTTCAGGCAGTTCAACCAACTTGTTTCCTTTACTTGGATTCCAGTGTGTATGATCTGATATTTGTTGAATAAACTTTTCTGTTCTGCATTCTTTTTCGAACAGGCATGAATAAAATCATGAAAAGACATTGGGCTTTGTACTACTAACGCCGCAATGTCCCTTAGCCAAGCTACATAAGCTCTAAAAGGAGACATTGCGGGAAAGGAACAGCGTTTGTCAAACCAATGACTGTTAAGTGAAACTGTAAAAGAATTGGTTTTTTACAC
>Ga0208826_1000953_pt1 | contig 26740 bp, 20 predicted proteins | sample AD_UKC115_MetaG_FD_184451 | JGI IMG/M metagenome (GOLD analysis project Ga0208826, IMG submission 184451) | Active sludge microbial communities of municipal wastewater-treating anaerobic digesters from Hong Kong - AD_UKC115_MetaG (SPAdes)... | ecosystem: Engineered > Bioreactor > Anaerobic >...
TGGGGGAGGCTTGTTGTCAACTGGATTCTTGAAAAAGTTTTTTCTTTGTTAGATTAGCGTTTTTTTGACCTTTTTAAGGTGGGGAAAAATCTTTCCCCTTTTTGGGGAATTTTTATTGACAATAACATTCTTCATGAGGAGGAAAAAATTTTGCGGAACAAGACTATTACATACTCGCTTATTGGGCTTATTCTTTTAATTTTTATTGCATACTTTACAGCTCAGAACACTATTTTCCTTTCTGGCCAGCCTATAGCAAACGAACTGAGTAATATAATTCAATATGCAAAACAGGATAAGTGGGCTGAAGCCGAAGATTCAGTAAATAAGCTCGTCAAAGACTGGGATAAAGTAAAATACCTCCTTGCATTTAACTATGCTGAAGCAGACTATTCACTTTTCTTAGATAATCTTTCAAGGATTCAAGGCGCTATAAAAACAAAAGACGATACAGAAACAGTCACCCAAGCATTATCCACATTAGAACTTTGGAGAAATTTTACTAAGATTGTCCCTCAACCGTGAGGAGGTTTATAGATGGAAGCTCTGGTTTATATAGCGCGTTGTGTTATCGTACTGCTTTTTTCATGGTTTTGCGTAAGGTTAATTGGCAAAAAATCAATATCCCAGTTAACATCCTATGATTTTACTGCATTAATGATATTGGCAAATGTCGCTGCCGAACCACTTGTATTCAAGATAAGCTCAAAGGCTTTTCTAGGCTCACTGGCAATTGCAGTTGTTGTTGTCATTATTGGCTGGATGTCGTTACAAAAGAGGTTTTATAATTTTGATGCCAAACCTGATATTATCATCATAAATGGTAAAGTTGACAAGGTAGCACTAAAAAGAAACAGAATGAACCTGCCTTTCCTATTATCACTATTAAGATTGCAAGGATATTCAAAGGTCTCAGATGTGGAATTTGCAATAATTGAGCCGGATGGTAACCTTTCGGTAATACCAACATCCCAGAGCCGTCCCGTTACACCAAATGACTTGAAGCTCAATACACAGTATGAGGGCATAACCCTACCACTTATCATTGACGGCGAGATACAATACAATAACCTGAAATTCGCCAAACTGGATACAGCTTGGCTGAATAAAGAAATAATGAAATCAGGAGCTTCAAAAGCAGAAGATGTATTCTTAGCCGAACTAGATACTACAGGTAAACTAAATGTGGATCTTTTTAATGACCCTATTGACAATAGGCCAGGGATATTTTAGCAGATCATTTATTTGCAAAAACTATCCCCGTGCATATTAGTACCTCGTGGTAGAATAAATTTCATTCTTATGCTTTGATCAAATACAGAAGATATAAGTGATAGTTTATACCCATATCTTCTGCGAATAACAATTTACCTTTATAAACTTACCAATTGAAATCCAGTATACTCATATCAATACTTCCTATTGTTCCATATGCGTCCAAAACCTACAGTCTCGGATCTACCGGCTCACTTTCGAGTGCCAGGACTCCGAATACACACTCATGCACTCTATAGAGTGGCTCATTCCTTACAAAACGTTCGAGTGATTCCATTCCAAGCGCAAATTCACGAAGAGCCAACGAGCGTTTCTTTCTAACGGATCTGTTTCGGAGTCTCTGAATATTCTCATCCATTGTATACTCCGGTCCATAAATAATCCTGAGATACTCTTTTCCACGGCATTTTACAGCCGGTTGCAAGAGTTCTTTGTTATTCTTCACAATAAAGTTGTATGGCTTTACGACCATTCCTTCTCCCCCGGAAGAAGTCAGGTTCTCCCACCACTCAGTACCCTTAGCTATGCTATCTGGGTCAGTAACATCGACAATGATGTGGTTTGTTGCTATAATTAAGCTATCACCCTGAGCACAGTATTTAGCGATTGTATTCATGTGCCATATGTGATTTTTTTCTGAATGCACTCTTCCTTCTGTAGCGAGAATGTGAAAAGGTGCCAGTTTTAAGTCATCAATAGAATTAACAGGCCAGCAATATTCCCTGTACGCGTCTACATACTTGTGCATCAACTCTGAACGTTCACTGAATCTTTGCAATAATGCATTTATATCTGCATTCTGTCCCGAAGTCTGCTTACTCACATCAAAGGAAATAGGCTCATTTGCAGATGCTTGTTTAAGCAGCTTAACGGCTTCATCGAGTGCGACTCTACCCGAAATACCTACTGCCGAGTATTGTTCCTTGAGCAGCATCTGAGCTTTAGCAGACCAGGGCATTAGCTCACAGTCAAAGCATACCCAGTCGGTACAAAAGTCGCTCCAGAATCCTGAATTGTCTAAAACTTTTCTTACTCTGTCAATCAATGCTGCCTCGAGTTCCAAATTATCAAAGAAATGCCTTCCTGTACGGGTATAACATATTCCGGCAGTCCCGTCCACAACTCCGAACCTTTTTGTTGCTACCTGGCTATCTTTACATACAATCACCACTGCACGGGAGCCCATATGTTTCTGTTCACATACTACCTTACCTACTCCCCGCGTACGGAAGTACTCAAAGACTTCAGCAGGGTGTTCCAGCATTCCTTCTTCTTTACTGGTTTCGCTTGGCGACATAGTAGGCGGTAAATATATAAGCCAATGGGGATCAGCAGCAAACCTGCTCATTACCTCCAAAGCAGCAATGGAGTTTTCCTCCTGTATGGTAATGTTGCTCATCAGTCTGGTTCCAATAATCCTCTTTCCCAGAACGTCATTGATATCCAGAATGTCATTATCTCCCCTTGCTTCAAAACCATCAGCCTTATCTTCTTCAGGAAGGAAAGGCTTAGCCGGCTCATAATAGGTTTTTAAGGCCTTGATATCCACAAATTCTCTTTCTGGATACCGATAGGCCGTTAATTTTCCCCCAAAAACACATCCGGTATCAATGTTAATTGTATTGTTCGTCTTTAAGATTTCAGCCTGTGGGGTATGCCCATAGATGACTGTAGCCTTGCCACGGTAGTCGGAAGCCCAATCATATCTTACAGGCAAACCATATTCATCGGTTTCACCCGTAGTCTCTCCATAAAGAGCAAATTCCCTTACTTTACCTGAGCCTCTGCCCTGAAGTTCTTCTTTCATCCCGGCATGAGCCACAACGATCTTTCCATCATCCAGTACATAGTGACTTACCAGCCCATCAATAAAGGCTTTCACTTCTTCAATAAATTCAGGAGACTCTCTTTCAAGCTGCTCCAAGGTTTTATCCAAACCATGAGTAATATGAACATTACTCCCCTTAAGCTTCTTTAAAAGCTTGATATCATGGTTGCCTGGTACACATAGGGCTACTCCAGATTTAACCATACTCATAACAAGTTTTAACACTTCAGTAATTCCGGGACCACGGTCTACTAAGTCACCTAGGAACAACGCTTTTCTTCCTTCAGGATGTGTCACCCTGTATTTGCAGCTTTCAGACGCACCTTCAGCTTTCTCAATAATGTATCCCAATTTCTCAAGCAGCATCTTTAGCTCATCATAGCAGCCGTGGATATCTCCTATAATATCGAAAGGGCCATGCTCAGCTTTTCTGTTGTTCCATAAAGGCTGTCTTTCAAACGAAGCCTCTTCGACTTCTTCAGGAGAGTTAAGTACATATACATACCTGAAACCTTCCTTCTGAAGTCCTCTGATTGACTTTCTGAGCTGCTGGGTGTGATTTCTTATTACGTGCTCTCCTACCTGCCTGTCAGTTCTACTTTTATTCCTTTCCTGGCATACCTTTTCCGGAAGGTTAAATACCACAGCCACAGGAATACAGTGATAATTTCTGGCAAGCTGTACAAGGGGCTTTCTTGCAGCTTCCTGCACATTTGTCGCATCAACAACAGTAAGATTGCCTAGCTGTAGTCTTTTTGAGGCTATATAATGTAAAACTTCAAACGCAGTATTAGTAACAGACTGATCGTTATCGTCATCGGATACCAATCCTCTGCAAAAGTCTGATGATATTACCTCTGTTGGCTTGAAGTGTTTCCTGGCAAAAGTGGACTTACCGCAGCCTGAAGAACCTATTAATACTATTAAACAAACTTCCGGTACATTTAATTTCATAATGTAAACACTCCCATCTGTGTAGGGCTTCCGAAATCATTATCGACATCACCTATTTGTACAAATCTTACGCTATATCCATAATTCTCAGAAACCTTAGCCGCCCACATTTCAAACTCTCTGCGGCTCCACTCAAAGCGATGATCCCTGTGTCGCATATCTCCTTCAAAGAGATTTGAATAATGCATGTTATATTCTTTGTTTGGGGTAGACACAATGACTGTCTGAGGCCTTGCAAACTTAAATAACACCTTTTCAAAAGCTACCAGTCTATTTTCATCAAGGTGCTCTATAACCTCAATAACAGTTGCTGCATCATATCCTGAGAACCGCTTATCCCTATACGTCAAGGAACCTTGGAACAAGTTAATCCTCTTTCTTTGCATTTCAGGCAGTCTGTCAATTTTCAATTTACCCTTAGCCCTTTCAAGAACATTGTATGAAACATCAACACCCGCAATTTGTTCAAAACTCTTATCCTTTATCAATACCGAGAGAAGCTTCCCTTCTCCACATCCGATATCTATTACTCTTTTTGCGTTAACACTTTTTAATACAGCAACTACCGTTCCGAGTCTCTGCTGGTTTAAGTTGAGTTTCTTTTCAGTTTCCTCCTGCTGTGGAGGCACATCAGTTTCGCCTTCGTCATCTAATACATCACTTTCTTCAACAAGTCTTTCAAGTGCCTCGTTAATAAGGCTCTTCTTTCTCCTTAGGTATCTGCCTGTAATCAGCTCTTTTTCAGGATGGTTAATGAGCCACCCCTCTCCATGCCGGAGCAGCTTGTCGATTTCATCCGCCCCAACCCAGTAGTGCTTTTCAGCGTCAAGGACAGGTATAAGCACATAGACATGGTTTAATAAATCCTGAAGCCTCACTTCCCCCTCAAGAGAAACCGTATAATACTTGCTTTTGCCCCATTCCGGAAATTTCTCATCCAGCATATATCCATCTAAGGTAACCTTGTAACCTAATGGCTCAAATAGCCGGTGAATAACTCCTTCTTCTCCTCTGCAGGGCAGCATCATTATTTTTGCCTGGAGCGGTAATGCCATCGATGCCAGTTCAGGCTTATCTTTAGATTTACCTGACATTGCTGTTCCAAACATTCTTGACATTGCTACACTCAAGAATGAAGATGCAACATAAGGCCTGTCATTTACATAATCAAACAAACCGCCTTCTCCTGACGAACCTTTCTTTCCCCGAGCTAAATCAATAGGGTCGATATCAAGGACTAGTGCAGCCGTACACCTTTCTTTCGTTACCTCCGGATAGAATATATGAGCTTTTCCGTGGTTGAGCTCAAAGGTTTGGGGTCTCGATGGATTCTTATATAATAGATACCCTAAATCCGTTGCTGGTGGCTGAGTATAAGTAATAGTAAGTATCATGTCTACACCTCTTGGCGTTATTCTTCAAAAAAATTAGACTTCTTTAGTAACTCCTTAACTCAAAACTTCTGCTTTTATAAAATAACAAGTGCCTACTCAAAAACTGCTTTTATTGTTATATCTCCACTCAACTCGAAATTAAGAGCCTCACTATTACCCTCTAAATCGCCCTCCCACCTGACAAATTTGTGTCCTTCAGATGGTATAGCGGTTATTGTTATTGGAATACCCTTAAAATAAGTCCCCGTCCAGGGGTATACAGCTCCCTTAGTACCAGCAGTATTTTCGTTTATATCAATAGAGTTAATTTTAATGTGCCCATGATTCTTATCTGAAACATTCAAATTAATACTCGATATACCCTGAAGATTAAAGAAGGATACAATATGATCGCGTTGTTTTTCAGGCCTTTCTTCGGCAAATTTAAGCATTACATCTATACTTTTTTCCCAATCCCCTATATTGAACCATCTTTGATTGTGTTCTTCTATTTCAGGTTCTATGAGATTCTTCATGTCAGTAATTCTTTCAACTACTCTTTCAGTTTTAAACGATGTATTCAGGTGATCTGCAAACCTGCTTATAAATTCATTTTTGAAGGTTTCATTTTTCAGAAGATTTCTAAATAAAAAAGTTGACCAGTCTGGATTAGGCCATTGGGTCCCATCAGCTTGTGTAGCAGGAACTAAAGTATTGCTATTGTAATCTCCAAAATGTTCATAAAGTCCAAAACCAAAATCTGTGTCAAATAAAATCCAACGCCATCTTCCATCATGACCATAAGGACTATTCGGATTATAATCTACTCTTTTTCTCCAAAAACGATTATTATTACCTGGCCAATCGGTATTTCCAAAAAAGATTTGTGCAATGTAATAGTCAATCAAATTATCAGTATCTACGAGAGTAGTAATATATTTATAATGCTCGTCGTTCTCAAGTGAATTTTCTTTAATGTAATCAATCATATCATGATAATGCTTTTCATCTCCATCTCTACCTTCATCAAGAACACCATCATTTTCAAGAATAACCAATTCCTCTTTATCAATATTATAATAGGATTTAATATAGTGTTCATCTACTCTCTCTCTTACATTGTGAATTCCCCAATACTCACCATTTATAAATACTATTACCGGTTGGTATGCCTGTAAATCCAAAGATGTATATTCCATTAAACTTTGCATCATAGCATCTCTAAAAAGAGTACTATACCAATCATTGCCGCCGTTCCTTAGTAGCAATGTTTCGAATTTTTCAGCAACCTTATTTTTAGCCCATATTTTCTGTTCACTAAAAATAGGATAGTTGATGTTTTTTTCTCCGTATTCTTTTCTGGCATAAAGCCTTAAGCTTTTTTGAGGATAAGTTCTTGTCGCCCCACCGTGAATACGAATGCCTACATTTTGACTAAAACCAAGTACTCCTTTAGTATCAAAGAAATCCAAGTGGACCTTTCTTTCCCACTCGATTCCTGTTTGAGAATAATTCCCCTGCAATTCCCAGGGTTGCAAAGTCCTATCGTACAATTCATCATAGAATTTGCCTTTAACATATATGCCTGTATTATAGTCAAACAAATTTGATGGATCGGATACTAATGATATTACCGGCAAAGAGTATCTATCACTACCTTTTGGATCCACAAAATAAGTTCCTGTTACTATATCACTAGTTGGCTCATTGCCTTCAAATGCTCTGCACCTCACAATAGTAGCTTTAAATACAGGTTTTGAAGGCGGTCGGTAACCATCGGCTATTTCGTTAATTTTTGTATATGTGTCTTTATCCTCTGATCTACTCGTAATTTCAATATGATTTTTATATAATAAGGAATCCGGAGTGGGGTCTGATCCATCCAGAGTATAATATATTTTTATACCTTTATTATCAGCATTAATGCTTAAAAGAAACTCCTTGTCATAGAATCCCGATGAGTGAGAAAAAACCAGTTTATCCTTTATCTCAGTATTCTCATATCCTTTTTTTGAATTGTTGTAAACTATCTGACTAGCCAATATAGCCCCAACCAGTATAAACAATACGCCTAAAAGTATTAAAAAGTTTTTAATCTTAAACATATAAACGCTCCTTTGGAATTATATGAGATTTCCTTGACAATTTAAGAATAACATCAAAATTATTATACTATATCTATTGAAAATAAAATAGTACCATGACAGTTATGACTTGGAAACTGTGGGAAATTACAAATATTCTAAATCTCATGTTAATCACTTGGCATTTATGTCCGCCTCATGCAGCTTTAGTAAATTATTACAGAACTCTTCACCTAGCAGCCTGATTGCTTTGCACCTTACCTTTTTTGTAGAAATATTCATTGGATACATGTGCCATTGAATATATTTCACTGTTTCAAGCAGTTTTTCCTTTGGCAGATATCGCAAATAAAACAAACTCATGTATGCCGATACGTTTTGATGACCATAAAAATGTGCAACCTCCGTAGGATTACCCTTTGAATCCTCAAATTTCTTGGTGAACTTTTTGCCTATATCGTGCATTAATGCTGCAATTACGAGTACATCATTATCACAATGATCTTTTACATATTCCATGCACTTTTTACAATGTGCTCCTATCGTTAATGTATGATGAGGGTTATCCTGGGGAATTATATCCAGCTGATCAAAAAGTTCATCTATATCAAATTTATCGTCATCATTAAACGAAATCTCAATATGATCCCACCCTTCGAAATATTGAGGAATAAAACTGCCTTTATACATATTCTCAATTACTTTCTCAGGGACTTTTCTGCTCCTGGCGCTATTTTGTTTCAGACATTTTTCATAGGGTGTAACAACCATATGACATTCTTTATTACATTCTATTTTCAATCTTTCTAAAAAGGTTTTTCTCTTTTTATAACTTAAATTAGTCGCATCATAAACTACACTTTTGCCATCTTGTAAATCTCGATGGATTCTTTTATGCAATTCTTGAAAAATCAACTCATTACTCTCTTGATTATCAGCATCGCCGAATAACTCCTTCCTCAAGTCATCTGAGGAATGTAATACCGCATTTTCCCTAAAAGATAGTTCCTTTGCAATAGTGCTTTTCCCGCTTCCCGGTAGGCCAACCATCATTATGAACTTATTCATCTACACCACCTCCAACTCAGCAAACAAAGCAGCATATTTTTGTTCCAGCCCCATCTCGTTTATTTTTTTGTATTTTGTACCATTAGCATAGCAAGTTTTTAAAACATGGTATTCGTTTTTCAGATATTTCTGCCTCATATATCCCTGAATTTCCTTAGGACAATTTTCAGTTACCCAAATCATATATTTCTTCCTATCATCCTTGGGCGCTTTGCTGTAATAATCCTCAATCTTTTCTTTCATGCTTCTTAAATACTGATAAATAACCTTGGCAACCCGATTTACTCTCTCTTTATAGTTCTCAGGAACTTTACTTATTAAATCGTCATATGTACCGTCTGCAATGTTTTTGATAACCACATTGACAGAGGAAAGTTTGTTTAAAACTCTATGCAGTTCAACATAATCATCACATTTAAGTTTGACCATGTGCCCGTCAATATTTAAAACCCATCCTTCTTTTTCGCTGGATTTAAACCTTTTAACATCCTGCATTATCTCCTCAAAGCACCGGTTTTCTATCTTAGTCATAGGAACTCCATACATAGATGCATAGTCTTGCACCTCATTATAAGATAGCTGGTTCCCGGTAAAAACATTTCGCATCCCAATTAGATACATACCTTCCTGCTCAGGCAAATAGTTAACTACATGTGCGTCTCTAATGCTAATGTACTCAAAAATAAAGGTAAAATCAGGGTTCTCCGAAATCATCTTCTTATGGCTTTTTGTTAGTCTACTATAGCCATCCTCCAGCCTCCACGAGCTATTTCTATCAAGAGCCATACTTCCGGAAATGAAAATATTTCCATCATAATACCTTGCATTTTGCATTGATCCATCAAGTTTATCGGTAATCTCAATTGATTTAGCACTTTCGATTTTACTTAAAATGTTTTCAAGCTTGTTTTCTTCAACTTCGTTAAGATTGAAAAACTTTCTAAAAGGGGCTAAAACCAGTTGTTCATTTACAACGTCAATAATGACGCTCCTACATTCCCTGTAAATACTATCGGGATTTGTCCACATGCTTTCATGCATTTCATCCATACCGTATCGTATCAAAACATAGTTGTTGTGCTGCTTTACTTTCAAATGACAAAAAATATTATTATATTCCTTATTAGCCAGCCTTGACAGCCAATCATCAAATTTAATAGTATCTATCGAACCAAATTTTTCTCTATAATCTCTCTTAATTTTCATTATCAGATTAAACACAGGATTCCAATTGTAAACGCTCATTATCTCACCTCAAGTTTCAACATTAATAACAAAGTCCCTCCGTTTTTTCCTCTTTCACTCCGTTCGAAAAAGGTTTAAGAAAAAGTCGGGTTTGAACATCTTTTTCTTCATAATACGGTTGAATCCAACAAACCCTAAATCTTAACATTTTATCTTCCAGTCTCATACCTCGCATTTATTATCATTGACCTTATTGGAAAGCAGTGTGTTCAACTGTTCGAGCAAGCTACCCCCACCTGTTAGAGATACATTACCGATCTTCTCACAAATTTTTTCCAAAAACTCAAGCTCTTTTAACCTATAAAGCGTCTGGTTTTCCTCCATAAGCTTTGCGGTATTTAAAAGGCTCCTTGTTGAAGCAACCTCTTCCCTCCTGGTGATAACGTTAGCTTGAGCCTTTTTTTCGGCAATCAGCACAGTATTTAAAATTTCCTTTATTTCACCGGGCAATATAATATCCTTGACACCGGCGAATAGGAATTCTACACCATAACTGTTGCTTTTCTCCTTCAATTTCTCGAGGACATAACTTCCGATTTCCTGTTTCTTCAAAAGAATATCATCTAGCTTTAACGCTCCCACATATTCTCTCAAAATTAACTGCAGGACTATATAAAGCTGCTCCTCAAAGGATTTTACTTCAACAACCTTTAACGGATCTATTATCCTGTAGTGGCACACAAAATTTAAGCGTAATGTGATCTTATCCTCCGTCATAATTTCCTGACCGGTCATATCCAGCTGTTGTTGCCTCAAATCTACATTTTTTACTGCAACATGCACAGGACTTTTCCAAAAGAAATACCTGCCAGGTTCCAAGGTTTTTTGTATCACATTGTTATAGTAAAGGATACCTTTCTCATGATTTCCCACTTCATAGTAGCCAACATAAGCAGCAAGCTTAGGACTATTGTAAATAGAAACATCAATATCCGGTTTTACTTCAGGATTTCTAATGTCCACAACTATGAAATCATGTTTTTTAAGAACATTCCAGTATGCATATTTACCTGATTTAAGTACATCCACAAGCTTACCGTCTTCAAAATGAATGGCAATCTCATTATCATGGACATTAATCACTGTAAGCAATTTCAAAAGTTCCTCATCCTCAAGAAACAGGTTAATATTTTTACCTGCGGAATCAAAGGCTTTGTTTACATCCGCTACTCTAACACTATATTTTATAAATGGATTGAGAAAGTACTTTCCGGGTTGCAAGCATTTAATGTAGTTACCGTCCCTGAACAATAAGCCTCTTTCATCATTCTTGATAATTACCTTCATTTTGATCCATCCTTTCAATAAACATAATAAATTTGTAAACCTTTTTCAAGAATCCTCCCGAGACATCGGCGGAGTGCTGCTTGAGGATATTATTCACATATTGTTATACATGGCACCATCTAAAGTTTCAGGCGTTACCTGTATACTTTAGATGTAAGACCATATACAAGGACAAGCTTGTCATATCCGGTATCCGCGCACTTCAGGGCTTAAGCTCCGGTGCATTTGCAAACTCTCTGCAAAGCCTGAGAATTCTCTCCAAAGATTCTTGTGAATAATCTCGGTTAACAGCCGATTGCTAAACCATAGCTTCAGATCCTTCATCTGATGGGGATTCGAACCCCTTTTACCTGCCTTATGCTCTACCCCTGAGCTAATTACTTAGCAGTAATGGAGGAATCGAACCTCCGACACTAAGGTTAATTGAGTTCCAGCTTTCCCGGTATACCTCTTACGATTGTACTAGAAGGCACCGCAAGACCATTCAGAAATCTTTGCATTGGGAATAGGAACAATTTTAGTATACGGGAATGAATTGCCAATTTACAGACAAAAAGTTTGCAACTTTGGGAGTGTTGCAAACTTTTTAATATTTAAAACATGTCTATGTATTCAGAAACGCGAAATTTTAATATTTCAATCAATTCCTCATCCATAAAGGAATAGTCATCCGATATATCCAGAATGATTACTTTTTTATCTCTGAGGATATCTCTAAATTTTTCTTGAATTCTTCTCAAGTGTTTTTTCTCCATTACAAAGATTATGTCCGCCCAGCCAATGTGCCCGCTTGTCACTTTAATTCTAGCGTTATTTTCTGTTCCGGCCGACCTAACTTCGTGACCATTAACCCCATTAAAAATCTTCTCAGCGGTAAGACTTCTCCATTTATTTCTACTGCATAAAAATAGTATCTTTATCTTAATCACTATCCATTCTTTTCATTATACATACTTATGGATTTTTTACTTACGCACCTTTCCACTGACGCCTCCCTATCTGTAGCCTCAAAACCAAAGGCTCTTCAGAATATTTCGATTCAATAATCCAACCGGATTCATCGTATACTATCCATCTAAACAGGTAAGCATTACTCTTTATCAAAAACAGTATTTAAGTTAATTTCAAGGTCTTGGAAAATTGAAACTTTTATTGTATTTTCTTCCGAGTATACTTCAGGTCTTCCATATCTGCCGTTTGGTTGTAGTAAAAATACACTTATAAGTTTCTGTTCAGGCTCTACAATCCAATATTCTTTTATACCGACTTTTTCATACTTATTAAACTTTATAAGCTTATCATTTTTACCTGTAGATGGAGATAATATCTCAATAATCATGTCGGGAGAACCTATGCAACCTCTTTCGTCAAGCTTGGAGTTATCGCATACAATAGTTATATCAGGTTCTACTACATTTCTAATGTCTTCATTATTCTTTTCAACATCCAGTCTTACACAAAATGGCGCAGCAAAAACACGGCATGTCTTGCCTTTGAGATAAGTATGAAACTGTGTAGCTAATTCCATTGATATTTCTTGATGTATTCTTGATGGTGCAGCTTGCATATAAGGTACACCATCAAGGATTTCCCATCTTTCATTTTCGTCCCATGTTAGATAATCAGCATAAGAATATTTTTGTTCTGGTCTTGGTAATGGCATTTTCAACACTTCCTAATCATCATTTTATATACTTTGAGCATTGATATTGTCTGTAAGGCTTTTCTTCTGTGCTTTATAAAGTATGATTTATTGATACTCCCAAACCAAAGTATGACATGTTAGGTTATAACAACTGTGTAAACAAGCAGGAATAAAGCCTGAGGTCAATTATATATGGAAATTGTATCAAACTGTTTTGTCAAATTCAAGGATCCTGGAAAATATATTCCCCGGCAATTTCACTTTGCCATAATGTCTAGTACTTTTGAACATCCTATGATTTTTGTTAATCAGCACTAGTAATTCAAACCACTTCGTGACCATTAACCCCATTAAAAATCTTCTCAGCGGTAAGACTTCTCCATTTATTTCTACTGCAGAAAAATAGTATCTTTATCTTAATCACTATCCATTCTTTTCATTATACATACTTATGGATTTTTTTACTCTTGAAATAATCTCATCTGCAATTCTTTGAGGAGACAAAACCCTTACATATGGCCCCAATGAAATAATGCTTCGAATAAGGTTTTCTTCTTCAAAAAGATAGTAATTGAGTTTTATCTCATATTTATTATTTCCTAAGTCTCGTGCTGTTCTCTCCATTCCTGAAAAGCACATAAAACACCTTTCCATTGCTGCCTTTTTATCCGTAACCTCCAAAATTACCGGTTCTTCTGAGTATTTCTGTTCAAACAACAGCTGCTTCGCAGTTTCTCTGTCTATACCAACTTCTTCATCAACTATTCTTAAATCCGAAAGTGTAAAAATATTGGCCATTATGGGACGTTTATCATCTATAGAATACAACGAGATTCTGAATCTACCATCTCTCATAGAGTACTCAATTGCGACAGGCAAAGCAAGAATGTTCTTATAAACCTTGCCTTGTTTGTCGGTATTGTTGTACCTTATTGGCTTTTCCTGTATAAGCGCATTCAACAGAAGCTTGAAGTTCTTTTCATAAGCTTCCCGTTGATTTATCTCCGGTAGTTTTATAGTGTTTGTCAATTCAAAATACTTACGCTTTATAGGGCTGTCAAATTCATCAAGTTCCATTTGCAGCTTCTCCAATGTTTTATTGCTTAGTACCATTCTTATTTCAGGTTCTTCCAGCAAGGCTTTCAGCCAAGCTTTTTCAAGCTTTGTAAACCGAACCGGCAGTGGTGGCTGGTCATTCCGCTTCGCTTCATTGCTCGCCATGCGTCCCGGCTGGTCATTCCGCTTCGCTTCATTGCTCACTGTGCACTCTAATGTCCCGGAGCTTTCAACCGAGGGATAGAACCTGCCCTCTTTTTCAGTCAAAAGGTTCAGATTCTCGTCTTCACCGCATCTATTCAAAATAAGGTCTGCGAAAGACTGTTGATTCTTTCCTATAACCTTTTGCTCAAATTCCCCTTCATCAATAATCCTTACTATGTCACTTTTTAACTTTCCACCTGCACATTCGTTGATAATCCTAAATACCAGCTGAAAGTATCTATTTTTAACTTCACTGAACAATTCCATAAGAAATAAGCATCTCCTTCCAGTCCTTCAGAAGTCTTTCTGCCAATTGTGGGCTCTCCAGAACCCTAACATAGCCTGCATACCCCCTGATCCAAGGAATAAGCTCACCGCTGTCATTAATCTGGAAGCTTATATGATAGCATCCGTTCTCTATTTTCTCCAGAGTTCCATCGGGCACTTCATTCATTATCTTATCTATTATATAACTTTCAGTTTGTTCATCAATAATGACTTCAAGTTTTACATTTTCAGGCACTTTAGCTTCATCAAGGGATACACTAGACCAACTGCAGCACATCTGCTTTTGATACACTTCATCAAAATCACTTCTTTGGAATACTTCGTCCAGTATTTCAACACTTTCTATCCTGTCCAACCTTGACACTATACATTTGCCATGATTACTGAATGAAATAAGATAGAACCTTCCATGCCGCACATCATACCTGATTTTATATGGACAAAAAACTTTACTTGAGCTATCCTTGACCTGACTTTTCGCCGAATGATAATTCAGCTTTATTTTCCTTCCTTGATGAACAGCTTTTAAAATCTCCCATAACACCTGTTCTTCAATTACAGGATGAAAATGCACATGCCTGTAGTTAAAGTAATTAATAGCTTCAGAGTTCACATGTTTCTCATAATTAAAATAATCCCTGATTGTCTGTTCACAAAAATAACCCCCAGTCACAGGAAATATGATATTTTTATACAAACTGACAGCTATTAGCAGTTCCTTCAGTTCATCGTTATTAAGTGCACCTAAAATATCAGGAGCTACAGAATAAAATTTTGTTCTCTTAATTGTTTCATAAGACAGTATCCCGATTCTATCAGACATTTCTGAAAGTTTTCTTTCAATAGTCTTGCTGCTGATTCTATCAAAGGATAAATGCCCTCCCTGTGCCAGCCCGTCTTCTATTGCACTTAGAGAACAAGGGCTATTTTGTGTCTGGAGATATAATAGGATAAAAAAATATGTCAGTAAGTCGGTACGTGTGAAACTCTTAGTCATATATGTATTCACAAGGAAATTATCTGAATGCCTCATAAAGTCATAAGTCAGACTTAGAAGCTTATACCTGCCGTCTTTGTCAACCTTGATATATTTTTCTTCCACATACTGCTGGATACGACGCATTTCATAGCTGACTTTTCTTGAACTGACATTTCTTTTGCTTTCCAGACCATCTCTCGAAAAGCATCCGTAAAGGAAGCAATCTCTAAGGATATCCCTTATTATATTGTAATGTTTTATAAAGTCATTAAACATGAAACAACTCCTATATATAAATCCATGTTTTAATTCTATCATAAACTATTTGGAAGCAGAATAGAAAACCAGCAAAGTAATTTACTAGTTCTGTGCTTTATATTCCTTAAATAAAATCATTTTCTATTTTTTCATATACACATATTCACCTCTCAAATTTATTAGCCCAGAACCCTATGGTGTTTATTGTATTAAGCATATGATATTCTCCCATATAGTTACAGACAAAAAGTTTGCAACCTTCTCGGTTTCTAAATTTTAATTGCCTTATGAATTTGCTAGTGTGGTATAATTTAGAATACAAGTAATTTAGGAGGAACAAAATATGCAGGATATTATACTCGACAAACTTGGTACAATTGAAAAAGAAAACAATATCAAAATCCTCTACGCTATTGAATCCGGCAGTAGAGGTTGGGGTTTCGCATCTAAAGACAGCGACTACGATGTACGTTTTATATATACCCATCCCACTGACTGGTACCTTTCCATTGAAGATAAGAAGGATTTTATTGAGGCTCCCATCAATGACCTATTGGATATAAACGGTTGGGACATCAGAAAGGCATTGCTGCAGTATAAAAAGTCAAACCCTACACTAATGGAATGGCTCAGTTCGCCTATCGTATACATGGAGGATTACAGTACTGCACAGAGAATGAGAGAATTACTGCCTGCTTATTTTTCTCCGGTACCTACAATATATCATTATCTTCATATAGCAAGAAATAAGTTTGAAGAGGTTATGAGCACAGAACAGGTCAAGATCAAACGCTATTTCTATATTTTAAGGCCCATCCTTGCATGTATGTGGATTGAAAAAAACAATACCACTCCTCCAATGGAGTTCAGCAAGCTAATGGCTGCGCAACAGTTGGAGGGCGCCCTGGTTAATGAAATTTGCAAGCTGCTTGAGAAAAAGACTGCCGGTTTGGAAATCGATATCGAACCAAAAAGCCCGGTAATTATTGATTTTCTCAAAAATAAGATAACTCATTATGAGCAATATCTCAAAACAGTCAGGAAAGAAAAATCCTCCGATTATGAGGCCTTAAATATACTATACCGAGAAACACTTAGGGAAGTCTGGGGCGATTAAGGAAAAGGAACACACCTTCCCATGCTGCATGGGCGAACAGATGGCAAAACCAACGACCGGGCTGAACAGGAAGTATTCCTTTTGCGTTGAGGAATGTCCTAAAAAAGATTAAAGGAGTTTGCTAATGGATATACAGTATATTAAAGACAAGTTGAATTCGAGTGATTATGAGTTCCTTAGGACAGATCCCCACCTTGGAAGGAATATATTAATTCTTACAACAGCAGGTTCTATTGCCTATGGAACTAATGTTGATACCAGCGACATTGATGTCCGGGGCGTCACGGTAGAAACAAAACAGGATATTATGGGATTATCAAGCTTTGAGCAGTTCGAGGACAGGACTACAGACACTGTGATTTACGGACTAAAAAAGTTTGTTACTCTATGCTTAAATAGCAATCCAAACGTTCTGGAGATTTTGGGCACAAGGCCTGAACATCTTCTCCTCATAACAAAAGAAGGCCAGCTTCTAAGAGATAATGTCGATTTATTTTTATCTAAAAAAGCAATCCAGAGTTTTGGTAATTATGCAACAGCTCAGCTTAGGAGGCTGCAGAATGCCCTCGCAAGGAACAACTATCCAGGATGCATGGCGAGCAATGAAGCGAAACAAAATAACCAGCACCAAGCAGAAAAGGAGCAACATATTCTTAAAAGTATTTCAGGACAAATGGATCACTTAAAACGGACTTACAAAAGCTTCACTGGCAGCGAAATCAACTTATACATTGATCAATCGGATAAAGAAGAAATGGACACAGAAATATTTATTGATATAAGCCTGAAGCATTATCCCTTAAGAGACCTGAAGAATATCTATTCAGATATGAATAATGTTGTGAATAATTACTCCAAACTGAATCATAGGAACAGCAAAAAGGATGAGCTTCACCTTAACAAGCACGCCATGCACCTAATCAGGCTCTTAGTTACCGGCACGGAAATTCTTGAGGGTAAAGGTATCAATACATACAGAGAAAAGGAACGTGAATTTTTCCTTGATATACGTAAAGGGAAGCACAGCTATAACGATGTATTTCAGATGGTTGACGAGTATGAACGCAGGTTCAAATCGGCAGCTGAAAATACATCTCTTCCTGATGAACCGGATTATAAGCGTGTTGAAGAATTAATGCTAGAAATTTATAGCAAAAGATTGTTATAGTGTAATAGCGTGCGAAGTATTAATCAATTATCTCTTTGAAAAACTACTTCGCAGAGCTTCATCCATAACATTATAATCCCATTATTTATTTCACCATGATGCATAAATTATCATATATTTATAATTTCTCATTTACTAATAATCTATCCGTGAGGCTATCAATAGTTATTTAGGCTTAGTATTTATCACTAATTCTTTCATATATGCTGTACATCTTAATGCAAATCAGCGGCAATCGAATTCCGCTAAAAGGTTCGATTACCGCTGATAAACTTAGTTTTATTTTTTCATCAAACCACTAAATGACCTCTCTTTTCAGCAATTGTAATAGTCGCTTCTATACCTGAGTTAAACTGAAGGAAGTCACTTTCAATACCATCACTGAATATTACTCCATTCTCCGGCATTTGAGAAAATATCTTAAGCGGGCTCCCTTTGGTTACTTTTCCAAAAACAATATCTGCGCTTGATGTTTTGCTTGGAAAAGGCTCACGGACAGAAAAATAAAGATAATCAACATCCCATGGCAAGCTTCTTTCCTGCTTCACACTTATTTTCTTATCCAAGATTCCATTTACTATATTTGTTGCTCCTGCAAGTATACTCTTTAACCATCCGGTTGAGCCAAGTCCTGTTGATACAATAATTCCGCTTGAAGACTGATATTCTTGCCGACCTCCCAATTGAATATGATACCTTGAGGATACATGCGTCCGTTGACCAATGAACAAGTCATTAACTGCATAAATAGTCTGGCCGTCATTTAAAGTAGCCTTAGCCATAGAAACCTCTTTAATCTGCCTTCTCTTCCTGAAAACATCCTGGATTATCGGCTTCAAATCAGCAACTGTAAACGGAAGCAGTACACCATCCCACCTGGCAGGGTCAGGATTTACTCCAATCAACAGTTGGTTTGAAAGATACTTTAAGGTATTTGCAACAAGCCCATCCTGACCAATGACTACTACAATATCATTATCCCCGAATATGAAATTAGGAACATATTCCCTGTCAACAATCTGAACCCTTCCAAGTGCTTCCAGCTGGCTCTGTGCTTCAGCTATAGCCTTCTTATACTGCTCATCTTCGGAAATATAATCTGAAAAGTCACTGCCCATGTGTTCAATATAAAACTTTGCCTGGGCTATAGTGTTATATCTTGCTATCAAATCTTCAAGCCTTGTCCTTCTTTTCACAAGTATTATCTTATTTTCAGTTAATCTCTCCATAATCATTTTGATTCCCTCATCAATTCCTGAAGCAAATCAGGAGATATATTAAGCTGCCCTATCTGCCCTGCTTTCTCAGCTAATTCTTGGAACGCCATTGCAATAAGTTTATTAGGCTGCATGCCAATGCTTGCAAGTGATTGAATTACATTTGGGTTTATCCCTTCTAAAGCCTTCATAACTGCAGATAACTCGTAAGCTTTTGCATCAGCTTCTGCTTTTGAATTCTGGACTGTTAGCTCTATAAGGTCTTTTTTCTTCTCCTCCAGAGTAGTTTCAAAATTCATCTGTTCCTCTTTAAGTTGATTCTGCCTCTGCTGAACAGCTCTTTGTGCCTCTATTTGAGTTTCCCTTACCTGTTTTTTCTTGTTTTCAATTGCGATTTCAGTGTTGAACTCATTTTCCTTTACACGCCTTTCCTGCTCTATAGAAGCATTTCGTCTTTCATAAATAGCCTCATCAGCTTTCTTAAGAATTTGCTCCCTCGCTTGTGCTTCCAAAGCTCTAGCAGTCTCCTTATTGGGAAGGATAGCAAGTATTGAAAGCCCTAATATCTCTATTCCAAGAAGGTTTATCTCTTCGTTCTCTCTGATTTCCTTCAATATTCCTTTTGCCAGAGTTTCACTAGACTTAATTGCATCCTTTAGCTGCAAACCCTCCAGCGTTTTCTTTGTTAGTACTCTAACTATGCTTATAACCCTTTGTGGTAACTTTTGAGGATCATCTGAAGCATACCCCTTTCCTCTCATGTCAAGGGTATAATTGAGAAGTCCGGCAATCTTCTTTTGTTCAACTATCCTGAATGTAATCTGCCCTTGAACCGTTACAGTTTGAAAGTCCGATGTGACTTCCTCAAAAATGAAAGGTGCATCTACGCTTCCCACCGGTATAACAACAATTGATGTAGTCGGAGCGTAGTAGTAAAAGGATATTCCTGCACCTTCCTTTACTATTTTACCGTTCCTGTACTTTAAAACATACTCACTTGGCTGGAACTTAATAAATCTGAATCCAAACATAATTTGACCCTCCTTCATACCTTAATTTGTTTAGCGAATACTATCCGTCTATTGTTATTAATGAATTCAATCTCCATCCACTCACATTGCGTTATTTATATTTTGTTATTATCATTTCGTTAATATCATTATAATACCATTTGTATTTTCTTGTCAATATGTTTTTAGTTTTTTTACAAACAAAAAAATACCCACAGGTAAATAGCCTGTGCTTCTTTTCCATTTCATCTACTTATCACACTATGCACAAAAAAGCGGCTTGAACTCCTAACCATCTTACAGGTCAGTGTTTAAGCCACTTTATCATTTTGGAGGCGCCACCCAGATTTGAACTGGGAATAAAGGTTTGGCAGAACTTTATTAGTTGTTTTGTGTATTTAAAAGCCATACCAAAACCGTGTATTTTAAAGGTTTTTCATAGGCAGTCTATATGTAAGATGTTATATTATTGGGTATGATCTTATAGGAGTAGTACCCAAATAGTACCCAATTGTTTTATAGGAAGTATCTTGAAACATTAGTTAAGATATAGATTAAGAATAAATCCATCAGGATTACTCTTTGTTCACTCTCAACATAACTCATCATTATCGGTAAATCAAATCATATCATTTCTCTCCTGTTCTATTTTGCAACAAACCTGCACTTTGGATAATTGCCGCACCCTTTAAACTGACCGTACTTACCGTTCCTCAATACTAATCCCCCTCCACATTTAGGACATGTATTGGCATCAACTTTTTTATGCTTATCCGCTAGGTTGCTGTGTATTGCCTGAACATGTGCTTTACGGTTCTCTTTGGTGTCAATGTTCAGCGAAAGCAGTTTTTCATATATCTTCTCTTTATCAGAATCAGATATAGTTTCATTGCTATATTTACGGATAGTCTTCGGTAAGTTAACAGTGTAAACAACATCAGTATTAGCTTTAACCTTCAGGTCAGCTTTCGTAGTAAAAGCTACTATAGAAATATAATTTAGATCGGCATACTCACTCAGAGCATCCTTCAAAGCTTGAATATGTCCATAATTCTGCTTTATTGGGTTATGAAGCTTTTCCTTCCTTTTGAAAATCACCTGTGTCCAGTAATCATCAAACTCATTCCCTAAAATCCAGCCTTGATAATTCTTAGTTTCAATTACAAATATACCGTAGTTGGAGAGCACAACATGGTCAATCTGTGTTGTCCGGCTTCCGGCTTAAAGCATAATGTTGTTAATCACTTTATACTTCGCAGGGTCGAGCCGGGAAAGGAAAAATGCAACCGACTTCTCTCCGAAAAATCCTTTTATTCTTGTCAGGAAAAGTTTTAATATACTTACTGCAATGATTAAGATCCATATGTACCAGGTTGATATAATGGTATTAATAATAGTATTCACTGTAATAGCCCTCTAAAATATTACTCTGAATGTAATACTCCTATATTTGTATTTTGTTTATAAAACTTTCTTTTCTGCTTCGTTTCTTGACTATGTTTCGATTTAGTGACAAATACCATATAAGTAATAAGTCAAATTTTCATAACTATCCTGAAAACTAGCGGGTGCCTACTGAAATTTCAAATCTTTAAAAATCAGTTCAATATCTTCTTCTGCCGGATTCAATTGTTCTAACTTATCATTTTCAATCGCTTCGAGCATAATTCTCTCTTTTTCATTTAATCGTTCATATATTCTTTCATCTAAAGAATATGAGTCATTTTCTCTTGTTAAAAATTGGTTTTGCAAATAATAGTATTGAGTATACTGATTATCTTGTAAACCTAATCTATGAATTCTGTCCTTTGATTGTAATAAATGGACAAGGTTATAGCTATATTCATAGTAAATAGCATCGTGACAAACTTTATGCAATGATACAGATTCTGCCAACGTATGTGGGTTTGTTATCAAAACATCAATTTTTCTTTCTTTGAATAATTTTAAAATTGATTCTCTTTCATCAGCATTAATTGAGCCATATATGGTCTCCGCTTTAATGCCTTTTGATTTAAGTTCTGCAGAAATCCTAATTATTGAATCTATAAATATGCACCAAATAATTACTGGTTTTTTTTCTGAGTGGAGCTTTAAGGTCTGTTCAATACATGCCATAAATTTATGTGTTTTGTCTACTGAATTAATAAGCGAAATGATTTCTTGAGAATAATCTTTAAAATCAATATCTTCAATATCCTCATAAGTATCAAGAATATCAGAAAATTTCTCCCCATTATCACCAATTGCCCTTAATAACATCTTAGGATTTGATTCTAATTGCAATAACCTAATTATTAATGCTAATCTATTTTTTGCATATTTCAGTAGCAAAATGTGAAAAATCTTGTTTTCAAAATCACTAGCTTCTATAGTAATAATAATATCATTCGCATCTGGAACAGATAATTGCCTTTTGGTTGTACGGCAGAAAAAAGGTTGAATCTTGTTATTAATCTCGACAATATCTTCATTCATAGGATTTCTTAGTTGTAGCTCTGAAAATCCAAAATATTCCTCATACTCATCGTGATACAAAATTTCAAGTAAGTTTTTAATATCTGCATAGGAGTTAGGAATAGGGGTACCGGTCATTGCAATTGTATAATGAGCCATTTTTGATATTTCTAAAGCATCATTTGCTCTTGAGCCATCTATTGCTTTTACTTTATGTACTTCGTCAAATACAAGAAGAGTTTTTTTGTTAATAACTTTTTTCAACTCAGTAATTATAGATTTTAAGCTTTCATAGTTAAACAAAAGTAAATTTCTGTCATTCGCATCATACAATAACGCATTCTTTTTTTGTTCTATCGAATCATAATCCTGTATATTAAATATTTTCAATCTTTTCTTGTCACCAAAGCAATAAATAAATTCATCAATCCAAGATCCAAAAGAATTTTTGGGTCCCACCATGATAATTTTATCTACCAATTTTTTGTTACTTAAATACGCATAAAGTCCCAAAACGGATGAAGTTTTTCCAGACCCAGGAACTGAAAAATTAGCAGCTTTTCTCATACTACACATATAAAATGAATCCCAACATTGCTTTTCTCTAAGTTGTCTCACCATTTCGTTGTCAACAATTCTTTTATATTCATTGAACTTTTCATTTAATTCTGGTGCTTGTTGCTTGATTGATAGACCAACATTTGCTCTTTCTTTTATATACAGCTCCCGATCTTTAATATAGGTATTCACTCTGTTTGTTACATAAAAAGCATATCCCCTATTTTGAGAATCGAATTGCAAAATATTGATAATCTTTTTATAAACAGGATAAGTCAGATTCCTTTTGAAAATAATTTTTTCATATTTGCTTAAATCTCTATCAATATATTTTTTTAATCGCAACTTGTAAACTTGATTATTCCATATAAGTGAAGTATCAATTTTAATATATAATTCCAAATAACCGTTTTTGCAATCTAATATAAGGCAATTATCTTCTAACATTACCGGCTCAATAATAATCTCTCCTTTATTAAATTCTAAAATTCTGTTATAAATAACTTTATCTACGTTGCAAACATAAACCCCACTAGCCTTGTTATCCCATAAATCATTAAATGCTTTAATGCTTTTCGTAATTTTACCATAATCAAATTCAGAAGCTAGCCAACTGCATGTGATATCAAATGATTCATAATTGGCATGAAAAGCAGCATCTGTTTCATTATTTGATCCTCTAAAACATATTATATTTCCAGCAAAGTCTTTCATAATCCCGAACTTATCATGGAAAATTCCTTTTTTTGTGAAAGCAAATTTAATATCAATTATGCCAATTGATATTAAGTACGCTAAATTAGATATATTAGCCTCTTCTTCTAAAGATAATTGCTCATTCAACTTGTTCAACATATCGTTCTTCAATTTTTCTCTTAGCTGATATCCGTTTATAATTTCATTATAATCCTCTTCGCTAATCTCTGATGATACAACAAGCCGGAGTTTATGCCCATTACTCACAAACGCCTCTAATCCTTTAGCGTAGTTTGCCAGAGATTTTGCAGAAAAGTAAGCGGATGCTCTGTCATAATGCACACATTTGCTTAAAACAGGTATATAAAACTCCACTGCGATATCATTTTCATATGTAGAATATGTTGAACGCAGATTTAATTCACTAAACATCTAGTTCACTCCTAATGGCTAGTACAATTTGCTCAATCATATCCAATTTTTCTCTAATTTCATCTTTTTGCTCTGAGTTTAGCTTTTTTATAATTCTAGTATCAATTAAGTCAAGAGAATCAAAGGCTTTCTCTGCCTGTCTTATTGGTTGATTTCGGGTAGTGTCACTATCTACTTTATTTACATATTTTTCTGTGGAATGCCGGAAGTCACTTTTTATCTTTTCGTTAGTTCTAATTAAATTTATTTCTTTATTTGTTAATTTAGGATGCTTTTCGAGTTCTTCACAAACTTTTTCAGTAATCTCCATTTGTTCTTCAAGAAAATCATTCAGGAATTTATTGTTTGATGCAATCTTTTTAATATTTCTAACATATCTAGTAGTATCAGGAACTGGTTGCATCAAAAACTGAGCAAATACAGCATTTTTTAATTCGTCTCTTTTATCATCATCTTTTACTTTTTTTAGCATAGTATGCAACTCTTTCAACGGATCTGCAAGGTTAAAATGACGCGCTAAATGAAATTGTTTTGGTGCATTGATAAACTCTAAAAAATCTACCATAAGCTCTGCTTTTTCTACTTCTAACTGAATATCAGATTTAATTGAATTAACACTTTGTGCGTACTCTTCTACTGATAACAGCTTGGTTTCAATAATATCATTATAAATTCCTACAAGCCTATCAATTGGATTATAACTGACTTTTTCGTCTACCCCATGTTGTAGCATAAGTTCTAACTTTTTAATTTGTTTTGCATTATTCTCAACACTATAATCAAGAATTACAGCTTCAAAGTATTGTGTCTTGCCAGTTTCTTTTTCAATGTTTCTTAAACAAGTGAATCTCCTATTTCCATCAATAATACGACCGTCAGAAAGAACAACCCCTGATTCTTGCTGTCCAACCATATTAATGTTTGTTTGTGTTTTCTTAATAGCATCACGATTACTTTCTGTTATAAATCCATGAATAATATTATTGTAGCTTTCTCTATCAGATGAATCTAATTTATCAATATTATTTTCTATTTTATATTGTGCAATCCAGGTTGCAATTCGATCATTCTGGTCATTAAAATATAATTTATCTAATCTTATCTTATAGACTGGATAATTCTTCGAAATATTATCAATGACAAGCCTTTTGTCAGTTCCATTTGGTATTACTACCTTTTGTGTTAATCCTTCAATTAATAAATTCATAATCATATCACCTCATAATAAATATCATAATCTGCATATACTTTTTCCGATATTGCATCGTAGTACATAGAACTGCATGTTACGATGTCTATCAGCTTCCATGTGTTAATATTAACGTTATATTGCTGTTTTAATATCTCATTTAGCTCATATATGTCTATAGATAATGATTCTTGACTAAATACTATAAATTCCAAAAAGTCTTCAAAACGGATATTATAATTCCCGCAAATCATTACCTTATTGCCGCCTATTCTTTGGTACGAAATATTTGACTTATCTTCAGCCAAGATTGATGTATAGAACCATTCATCAAACCCAAGATCATCCAATGCATGAGAAAACCCTTCTTGTCTTATTGAAAACAAAGTGAAATATTTCCCTTCTCCAACAAAGTTTTGAACGTCCTTACAATAATCCTTTAACATTTCTTTTGTTATACCAGCCTCATTCAACTTCCTTAAGCTTATAGTTTTATTTGGCATAAACTCAACTATTTCATAATCAGATTTCAATTTATAAAGTTGTGAAGTATAGGATATAACCTCCTTAATGTAAGCAGGAATTTTTCCCATATTAGTAATGTCATCTTTTGTAAGCAAAGTGTTAAAGTACTCTGCAGCAGAATTGAATTTATCACTTATCACATAGTTTGAATATACTTTAAAACCTATACTCTTTAAAGTAAAAGGATTTAATAATTTTCTATCTACCTGAGGAAATTCATAATGATAAATCTCTCTTATAGTTGCTATTAAATAGAAATCATTAACAAGTATTTGCTTTAATCTATGTGCAATATTATCTGGCAATACAGGAAAATCAATTTTGTAAACACCATTATAAAAGTATTGATCGAAATTACCCATGTAGTTTGCCAGTACCGTGTTAGCTGCAACCCCATACTCAGACTCATATTCTTTAGCAAAATCATAGTTAGATATAGGAGCCAATGTTAGTAATAGCTCTAATACTTGGTTGTCTCTATCTGCATTTCCAAATTCAATATTTGGCATTCGTTTGAAAGAGATATTCGGGAATTCATCATGAGTGCATATTTTTTTTAAAAGGTTATGTAGTTCATACTCATCTCGAATGTCATATGCTTTCATAAGATCCGGATATAATCGAAAGAATTTAAGTGTAGAATATTCCACATTTTCATATTGATTTAAGTTTAATGTGCTCAATAAATCTGAATAATCATCAGGTCTTATGCACTTGATGTAATTTGATACCAAAAATTTTCTAAGAAAATGTCGAAAAACACTTGACATTTTCAAAATCGCCCAAAAATCAAAAAGGATAGTATTTTTTACTGTTACTTTGATGAT